>MDTB01024132.1_pt1 | contig 33413 bp, 30 predicted proteins | sample 811161 | NCBI WGS metagenome assembly MDTB01 (sample SAMN05326650, study PRJNA326480) | marine metagenome | isolation source: seawater | place: Mediterranean Sea | collected 2009 | reverse complement strand
CTAGGTGCGTGATAGTAAAAAACGCCAGCACAATCAATCACACGCGAACCACCCCAAGGCTGCGCTTAGGAGAGGCAACGGGCTCTTCCAATGCGCCACTTTAAGCCCGTCCAAGGGCGCGCATTGGGCGGTCCCTGTGTGTCCCAGCGCGGAGGAGACAAGTAATGCCTACGGTCTGGCGCGGAGGAGCGAGGAGAGCGAGGTGGATTCCGGCAGCGGACGGGGGGTATGGGGGGAGGCCCCTAATCACGCTAGAGCGTTACCCTCTCAGATATTTTCACCTAAACAAAGGGCCCTGAGTTCCTTGAGCAAGCCTGTAGCTTTCTCATCTCCCTCTAGGTGTTCAGAGAGCTTCTCCAAGGTGCTCTTGATAACAGCCCTTTTGCTGATGGTCTGTATTTGACCCCAGTATTTTGAGACATCAATGACCTTCATTTTGCTTCCCTTTGAGTTGTTCTTTCCAGCTAAGAGCTTTTAGTCCCCTTTTCCTGAGCCAGTCGTCACACGCTTTGTTGACCGAAGAGGAGAGACCGCGTAGGTAGTCGGGTTTCCTGCTAGTTCGGTCTCGTCCTTTGTCGTATTTACCTCTTTTAGAGCCCATTGGTTTCACTGGAAGCGTTGCCCCTCAGCCCTCGTTGAGAGGGCCAAGGGACTTTGCGTTACACACAACACACAACACGCAACAAAACGTAGGTAGAACCTGTCTACGGACAAGCTCAAAAGTCTTTTTTGGCTACTCTGCGCCTCCTTTGTCTGGAGCGCACTTGGCGTCTGAAGTGTCTTTTCATTTTATGTTTGACAAGGGGCACTCAGGGTTACACTATGAGTGCGCTGTTGGTGGGCTTATAAGTGCTAATAACCACTTATAACTCACATTCCACATCCATTATAGGTGGATTGTTATTCTTGTCCGTAGGACAACTCTAAGTGTACTTAGAGCGTCCCCCGGTCTCCATATATGCCCTCTCTTACAACCTCCACACCCTTATAATGGCTGGAGCGGCTAGGCTCTCTACTGCTGAGACCACCTGTTCTTCTATTTTTTCAGAAAGGACTCTGCTTGTGTTGAACGATATGCCAGCCAAGTCGAGGGCACAATGGATCACTTCGTGGACTAGCGTAGCCCTGAACAGCTGGCGGTCTCTGAGGACGCTAACGTGGATGTTTATGCACCGCATTTCGGGGTCATATTCCGCCAGTCTCCCCGGCATTTCCTCTTTAACGTGGACTGGGATGCGTATACCAGCCACATTGATATGGTTTGGGGGTTGTATAGTGGCCATTTTCTCACATCCAAGTGGTTTGTAGGTTTGATTTACCCGTGTAGGACTCCTCAAATCGCCTTAATTCCTCGTCTAGAAGGTCTACTTTACGCTCATTCATGCGCTTATCAGCGTCCTGAGCCATCTGTTCTGCCCAATATGCGACTGCCATACTGAGTGCATCAAGGCGGTCATCCTGCGTAATGGCCCCTCTTTGGTTCGTTAAGCGGGACATCTGGTAGATTAGCTGGTATTTCAGCTGTGATTCTAGCGGATACGTCTGTGCGCTTTCATAGTCATGTTGTATGACTTTCGGGTCAACCACCAGCCTGTGCTGGTTCATCACGGGTTCTAGGGTATCGATGATTCTTTTCTCTTTCTGGATGTTGTGTCTGACTTCCTCGATGGTGCACGGGTGAATCTTGGTAAGGATGGGCTTGAAAAGCTCCACGAACATCCCGTCCCCGAAGTTACTTTCGACCACGATGAAGTTCACCTTCTGTTGTTTGGCCTTTATTGAAAGGGCCTTGAGGACCTCGTCGCTATATCCGCCTTGGAGACCCCCGGCATCTACCACGTAGAGGTATCCATTGAGCATCTTGACGATGGCGTATCCGGTCTCATCCTTGCCCCGTCCTGAGGGGTCGATAGCCATCACAGAGCCTGTGTATGGGATGTAGTCCCCAAGGACTTCCATAGGGCGGTAGAATCTGTCCCCTGAGAGCGCCACATTGGGCACAGAGGAGTCCCACTCCAGTTTAGGGTCTCTGGCCCACACAAGCTTCTCCGGGGCCACCTCGGGGTCCACAGACATCACTATGAGGTCGCTGGTCTTCAGCGGGAACCTCTCGATGTCGCTCAGGCGGGTATCCAGCATGAACTGCATGGCGAACCCGGTGCGCCCGTAGGAGGCTTCCCGCTCCGCTAGGTCGATGTCAGAGAACCTCAGGGGCTCTGTGGAGTCCCCTAAGCGCTCCTCATCAACACACAACTCACTAACACACCCGTCATACCCAGTCTCATTGACCTTTTCTGTGATGTATTTAGCAGGCCAAATGCGTTTTTTGTATCCCCGCTCAGTGAGCTTGTTGTAGATTGTGTCCTCGCACTGAGGAGTCCCTAGGAACAATACCTTTGAGTCAGCATCGGGCTTGATGATTGCGTCGAACTCCTTGACCTGTTCGCCAAGCTTGTCGCGCATCCCTTGGGTGGCGCTATTGCCAACCACCTCGATGTCGTCTGCGACGATGATGTCAGCCCGTGAGCCCGTCAGTTGAGACGTGACTCCCAAGGATTTGACGGAGGGGGCGTGGGAGGCTGGCGCGGGTCCGACGTCAAAGCTGATTTTAGAGAATCGCTGTTTTTCACTAGGTCGCAAATGAGCGAGAATAGGGAGTTCATGGATGAGTCTAAGTGTAAAAGTGCTGAAATCGTCTGCTCTTGTTTTTGACGCAGAGACAACAAGGATGTTTCTTCTTGGGTCGAGCAAGAGCTGGTGGACAACGAATGCAGAGCATATCCAACTTTTACCGACTCCCCTAAAGCCTTCGATAATAGCTCGTCTATCTCCTTTTTGCATGTAATCAGCGATTTCATATTGAATAGTAGTTGGGTCTGGTAAATTTAGTTCTTTCCATACTATATATAGAAAGTTGCGGAAGTCTTTGAGTTTTTCGGGGACTTCCATGTTGTTACACTTTGCGGCTGCGGTTCTTCGATTTACTCATTATGGCGAGATTGCTTTTCCTGTTGTCTCTTGCGTTGCCGTTCTTGTGATGAACGTCTTTGCCCTTCAGTTTACTCTTACCCTTCTTTTTTATCATCATGCGTCTCGCCTTATTGCGGCCAGCGCGCCTTTTCTTTTGGCGCTTACGCTTGTGGTAAGTGTCGTATTCTCTTCTGTAATTTCTTTTCTTAGCCATTTGCTGCCTCGTCGAAAGGTAAGATTTTCACAAGATTCTCCATCGGGTTGTCCTTCGACAGACCCGCATGGATTCCATTGTCCTTCAAAAGTTGTCTGGCGGCGTTCAAGTCACTTGGAGCTGCCTCTCCTGACTCAATACGAGAGATAAACTCGTTAATGAGTAGGCTCTGGAGGTCTTTAAGACGTTCCTCTTGGTTGTTTATTTCTTTCTCCATTCTTTGTAAGTCTTTAATAGTAAATAGCATAGGGTGGTAACCCCTACGGCAATACCAACTACCATATTGAGTTCAGTCAAAGTAAACGACCCTAGCATCCCAATGATGCCTATGGCCGCTGGAAAATGCGTAGATTCCATCACAACGAGGCTATTACAGTTAAGGTTGGTGCGCTAAGAAGCGTAGATTCCACGCTAGTGTCATCACCCCCGCCGCCTGAGGCTGCATCGTCGTCCCATAGCATCAGCTGATTAAGCTTCACGTTACGGATGTCTGAGCCATTTACCCAATGCCTAGCCGTAAGCTTAAGGTAGCGATTGGCTCCCCAAGAATCAATAGCGCCATACACTGCTCCTCCTGATTGATAATCACTGTCAATAGGGATAACCCATTTAAAAGAGGCCCTGTCTCCGTGTTGACTTGAGTTACCTATTCCAAACTTCGCATTTGTAACTTCAGTATACGAGTCACTAGAAGCTCCTCCAGCCTCTCCTAGCCAAAACTTGAACATACCAAAGGAATTAACAAAAGTGTCATCTCTGCTAATAGTGAAGTTTAGCTCATAAGAAACCCATTTAGTTCCTGAAGGAGGGGTGTAATTGAACAAAGAACCACTTACAGTCTCGTGAGTATCAGTGAGCACTTGTGCAGCTGCGTTAGGGAATATATGAGTCCCAACACCAGTAGATTTCGTCACAGTGTGCCCGTCACAAGGACCTGAAATATACTCCAGAATAGTTCCCGGCGCTTTTGCCGATAAGCCAGTCCCCCCTTTAGTAAGAGGTAGGATACCCCCAAATTGAGCCCCAGCTAGGTTCAATGTAGTCGCGTTCAAGGTTACCGCCTTACCACTAAGGTCCAACGTAGAAGCCAGCGCCGCTGCTCCAACAGCTCCATTATCAATCTTAGCCGCTGTGACCGAATCATCTACTAACTCAGGAGTATCGACCGAATTGTCGGTCATATGCGATAATTCAACCGAATCCGCTGTAAGCGTTGTAGCCCCCGCTTCCCCTGTCGTATTTGCGTCCTCAGCTACCTCTTGAGCCGCAAATAGACCTTGTCTGTAAGCGTTGTCCAAGTCTGCTTCAGCAATTCGTGAGCCTGCTTGGAAGTCAACGATAGGGGACAGTGACGAGGCCCTGTAGATTCGCAGGGTGTCTGATTCAGCCGCACCTGCTCCCCCGCCTGAAGTGGCTACATTAGGAGCCGCTGCTAGGGTGACGATTTTCGTGGTCGTATTTACACTGGATACAACTATTGGGTGCCAAGTAGAACTTACTTTAACACGCACCTCGATGTCTCCGGTGTTGATGTAGTCGAATGTCCAAGGACCGTGGTTTACGTTATCCACCCCATTAGTGCCTGAGGCCTCCGCTCCTAGAGTGATTTCTGTATATGATTCTGCCATTTTTTCTGGGGTTATTGTTGTAAGGTTTGGTAATAAGCCTGGCTCAATTCCGGGTATTCTTCCATCACTTGGTTTTTAGCGTGGTCTGAGTAGAAATTAAGTATTTTAGCTATAGCTCTCTGTCTTGGATGCGTCTTCCCAATAGTCATGTCTGTAGCCGGGGGAAGAGCTTGGTATTTAGGGCTCTCAATTAACGCCCTAATAGACTGCCTAGCAGTTCGCCCTCCAAGATTCATAGTAGAAAGCAGCTCTTGATGCCTGTCGTACGCTGACTGACCTCCGTTAGTGTTTCTGAACTTCTTAGTGTCCAACACGCCGCTCCATATAGAGGGTCTCTGCAAGAACCCTTTACCTATAGAAAGAAGCTCTAAGTCAACAGGGTCTGTTGAAGAGGGAACTTGCTGACCAAGACCAATAAAAGAAGGAAGGAACGGTCCTGTCTTCTTTATCTTTTCTCCCAGCCAGTTCCTTCTGGGTTCCAGTCTAGCCGACGTCACAGGCGTCTCAGGCATATCTGGGCGCATATAGGCTGGGACTTTCTTCATCACATGGTCTAGCAGCTTACGAGCCTCATAAATTTGAGGGTCTTTTTCTACTAGGTTTTCTGTCCAAGTAAGCCCCGTAGGAACGAACCCAGCTCCGATTTTCGCTAGAAACTCAGGGGCCTTAGTAAGGTCCTTGAAAGTTTCCATAGTTTCGTAAAGCCCCTCTACATAAGACCCGTTAGTGATGTTATTGGTGAATGTCATTGTGATGATTGCGGCTATCTTAGACATAGCCTGCATACCTTCTTCTACCTCTGAGTCAGTCGCAATCATACCCATCGCTTCGTCGTCTCCCAATAAAGCAGGAGTCATGTGTACGATATCAGCAAATATACCTATAATAGTAGCAAACGGGTCCATTCTTTGGTAGCTAACCCATTTAGCGTCTTCTCCTTCACCAACTAGAATAGACCAAGGCTTCTTTCCAGCAGCATCCCACGCAGCTTTAGCCGCTCTAGATTCTGGCTCGGAACCTGTAATACGTTCCTGAATAAGCTCTATAGTGTACAACGAACTTGCCGTCATCATAGCAGCGGTAGTCAGTCTTCCGTGGTGCTCAGCTGCGGCTACCGTACCAGCTTGCGCTTGTGCGTGTAGGTGCTCTTTCGCCATAGCCTCAGAAAACGGCATATCACCGTATTGCTTTCTTAGCTGCTTTTGCCAGCCAGAGCCGTGACTTTTCTTAAAGTGAAGACGCTTTAAAGCTTCTTGGTTTACTCTGTTTTCATAGTCACCCTTTGATTCGTTTTCGCGCTTCCTTTGCTTGAGATACTGATGCGCTTGCTCGTGCTCCATAACAAAGTTTTCAAAATCTTCAGGGGTTTTGAAGTGCTTGTCATCTAGAGGCTTTACCCCCGGAACCACGTTAGGACCATCCGCTCTCCAAGCTTTACGGTCATACATCTCTTTGATTCTAGCTTTGTCTACGTGGATTGTTCCAGTAGGTCCTTCGCCATATCTAATAAACGCGGGAGCTTGATGCCTTCCGCTTGCTTTCTTTAAAGGTATTTCTTCCTCAAGCACTACAGGTTCGTTCCACTCTGACTTTTCGTATCTTTCCCTAGCGTCCGCTGGAAGCTCCATCCCGGTGTCTTGTCCTCTTGCGGCTTTGGCGTAACGATTAGTGTTCATTATCGCCTGCTCACTGCCTACCGTAAATCTGTTAGGATTAAGACTCAAAGCGCCATAGCCGCCGGGCCTGCCTCTTTTATCCAGCACATCCTGAACATCAAATGCTTGATGCGCTTTGCCCCATCCGGGTAGCGGGATTACCCTGCTCATGGCGAACGTAAGGATATTTGTCGGGGTTCTAACAAAGGGAATAGCGAACGAAAGCCAAGGGTGCGCCATAGCTGTTTTAGAAACCCACCTAGCAAATGGATGAGAAGGATTGTTTGTGAAAGTGTTAACCAAAGACCAGTCGGTAGCTCTGTTAACTAGTAAGTCTCTCTGCTCTGTAGTCCGGTAGACAAAGCCATCCCCAAGTCTCAGGTTGTTTTCGTAAAAGTGCTCATCCATGTATTCGTCAATAAAGGAGGCTCTTTTTCCAAACCTAAGCTCGTTGTCGTCCGCTGCTTGCGCGGCTTCTTTATAAACATTGGCCTCATTGGCTATGCGCCCTTCTTTGGTCATGTGTGATTCAAAGGAGTCTCTAACGTAAGAGGCTATTTCGTACGGGTCCTTTATGCCTCTCCTGTGCGCCTCCATAGCTAAATCTGCCTTTACGTATGAGCGGTAGTTCCACTGCTTAAATAACTCATCACCAGCCATGAGGACCCTAGAAGGTCCTGATACAAGATTACCAAACCAATTACCCGCCCTAGTCATGGGGTCATCTCCGTCTCCGAAGTGCCACCCTGATTTCATATCTTCAAACCTGTTGTCCGAATAAGCGGTGTGCCCAGCGATACTTCTTGGCTCTCCTTCTTTAAGGCTAATAGCGGCATACTTCCATGCCTCCATAAAAGACTCCATGTCGTAGATGGCTTTAATACGAGTTCTTAGCAGGTCAGCGTTACCAGTATGCGCGAACTGCGCCATGCTTCCCGCAATGACCTCAAAGTCTCTAAAGCCTTTCATAATAGCGCTTCCAACCATGTTAACGCCCCAAGTCACAGGGTTACTGAGCAAAGCGTTAAGATACCAACCCATAGTTCTGGCGAACCCGTTTCTAGAGTCTTTACCTATTTTACCTAAAGCAGCCTCTAGGTCTGAGGCGTTAGTCGCCTGTCTGAGTTCCGCTAGGAATTGACGTTGGCTTCTGGACCCTCTAACTCCCTGCATATAAGCCTTCCTTTCCATAGACTGGTCATAGTCTACATCCTTCATCTTGGGCCTGAACCCTAAGTCTTTTCTACGAGTTATGCCCCTTGTTCCTGTGCCTTCGTAGATGAACTTACGTTGAAGCATCCCCATCGAAAGGCTGGTTCCGTACTCAGCCCACAGTTCTTTAACAGCCAAGAACTTATCGAGGTTTGAATACACCTCAGTAAGCAACTCCTCGTAACCGTATACCGCCTGCTTAGCCACCCCGTCTTCCATGATATCAAAAGTGACGGTGCCCTTTGTCTTCTTCGCTTTCTCAGCTCTCTTAACCGACTCTCCAACCTCTTCAGCTAAAGTAGTGTAGAGCTTGTGAATCATGTCTTGTTCCGCATAGATTCTTTCCAAAGCGTCTACGTTACCTTTAGCCTGCTCTAGGCGTTGGTGAACTAGGTCCCTGTCAAAGACATCCCAGTGGTCTTTTTCGACAAGAGACTTCTCCACCCTGTCGAATGTTTCTTCCGCATTTCTAGAAGGGCCATGCAAATCATGGCGTTTCTCGACCGCTTTACGCGCAAGAACACGAACTAACGAAACTAGTCCTTCGTTACTATGCACCCCAGAAAGAAGCTTTCTTCCTGCGAGAATTGCTTGGTCTCCTACTCCTGTCAGGAAGTCGTCGCCAGCTTCGCTCACAACTTTAGTTACTAAGCTTTCGATGTCCGCAATGACCTCTCCCGTGTGCTCTCCCGCTTCGATAATGTCTTTGGCTATCTGCTTCTTGGTCGATAACGACCCGGCAACACTAGGGATATCTAGGTCACCAAACTCAGACAAGAACTCATTCAGTTCTGCCTCGCTTAGGTCGTCCACCATGTCCACGGTAGCATCCTCACCCTTTATCTTAGGAAGTGGGAGTTTCTTGGGAGCTTCTCCTCCCGCGCCGCCTACAGGGAACTCGTCAATACCTTTCCTGCTTGCCCCTGCTTCGTCCAACCACGCCTTAATAACCTGAGCGTGGCTTTTCTTAGCCTTAGGCTTGTAGTAACCAAGCTTTCGCCCAACGAGTCCTTCTAGCTCAGCCTTGAACGCTGGGTCTTCTTCAATGCGCTTCAAGAAGGCTTGCTTGAACTTGTCGATGGCTTCTTCCACCGTTCCTTTGCCTCCGTTCCCTTTCCATTTGAATGGGTTCCCCAACCACCCCGGCTCTCCGGGTTTGGTGTTATTCATGTGCCTACCCTGAGGGCCGCGCATGACGGAAATAGCGTCCGGGTCGCTTACAGGGACAACCTCGCTAGAAGGCTCTTGGGGTCGCCCATGTTTGTCTTCGGGTTGGCGTGCTTGCCAATCCTCCTCCATTTCATCGAGAAGTTGCTTGTGGGCTGAGGCTTCAATTTCTTCTGGAGTCATTTTTGCCCCCTGCCCCCGTAACTGCACATTCTCGACTCCTAACTCCTCTTCAATATCCTTTTTGATTTCCTCAAGGCGCTTCTTACCTTCTTTGGTCAGCTTTGGAGGAGCGTCCCCTCCCCTTTCCCAGTAACCAGATGCGTCATCCGCTGCGCCCCCAATTGGTGGCCCCGCTTCCTCGGGAGGTTGGCGCACCTTCCACTCATCTTGCATCTCGTCAAGAAGCCTCTCTTCGGCTTTCATTTGAATTTCCGATTCGGCCATTACCCCTTCGGTTGCGTCATCTACCGACTCTTCCTTTCGTATCTCATTTTTGATTTCCTCAAGACGCTTCTCTCCTTCTTCGGTAAACCCGCGTGTACGGGCTGGCTGCGCGGCCTCAAGCTCTGAGCGTATCTTGGTGAGCGCTTCGGGGAACTTATCCCTCCAGATGCTTCTGTCCCTTAGGTGGGTAAGAGTCTTTCCTTTCGTTTCAAGGAGCGCTTTAGAAGCCTCTGGGTTTTGCTCGAAAGACTCGCGCATAAGGGTCTCCATCAACCCGACATTAGTCTCCCTGTCTGCGGGTCTCTTTCCTCTTATCTTAACACCGCCTCTCTTCCACGCAGGGTTGCTGTACGTAGCAGCGTCAAACCGCCCCGACTTCAGCGTCTGGTAGGCGTGCTCTACGCTTAGATATCCTTTACCTTCGTATCTGAAAGGTCTAGAGGCCAAGTTACTAAGTTCTTTGTTTTTACCAGCCCCGTACCAGACATCCAACGTGTTCTCGTTACCTCCGAATGGTAGCTCATCTCCTCCCAGACGCGCAGGAGCCGGGAGGGCACCGTTATCTCTCAGATGCTGTTCGTGCTTCACCTGAGCCTCAAAATCCGCCATCTCTCGGAGCATTTCTGGGTCATCTGAAACAGCCTCTACGAACTCTCTTTCAGCTTTTTCGATAGCTTCAGCTTCGTCCATTCCTTCGTGAACAAGCTGATTCTTGCGTCTGATTTTACCGATAGACTTTCCAATAAACTTAAAAGCTCCTGCTCTACCCGCTATATCAATGGCACCACCAACAGCTGTACCAACAATACCGCCTTCAATAACATTCTTAAGGCGTTCTTCCATTTCACTGGAATCTTGTGTGGGGTCATACGCTAAATACTGAACCAAATCATTCTCAACACCCATCCCCTGTAGTAGATTCGACAGGCGCGCTTCTTGCCCTTTGAATGCTACAAAGTCAGACACGGCACCTGCATAACCCCAAATAGCAGCGGTCTTAGCTGTCTTCTTCATCTTAGCTAAGCGCTTAAGGGTTTTTATATCAAGAGACCTATTCCCCTTAGCCAAGGGAGCGATAGGCGCTGGTACTTTTCCGCTAAAGGCTGCTTGGTGCCCAAGGCTTTTCTGCGCTCGCGCCTTACGAAGAGTACTTGCCCTCTTGGCGAGCTTACTTCCTTTATGCAGTTTAGCGGCTTTAGAAACCCATCCTGCGGTCCCCAAGCCGGGGATTAACCCTATTCCAAATTGGACAAGGTTTTCACCAAAAGACCCTACAACAGTTTTTGATTTCCCAAATAGGCTCCAGTCTTCTCTGTCCCACTTAGAACCAAACAAACCAGCAACACTCTCAGCAAAGCCCTCCACGCCTCTCAGCGCAAATAGGCCCATATCTCCTGCAACATCCCCAAAACCAATTTTGTCGTCTTCGGAGGGAAGCTGAGAGGGTTCTCTTTGCTCTGTGGGAGGCTGCGCCAGCCCAGCTGACGCGAGAGGCTCTCCGCTGCTCTCTGCGTTTAACCCCTTCAAAGGGCTTCCCTTAGCCGTGTGGCTAAAAGAAGCGGGAGGAGCCGTTGTAGTAATGTCCTCCTCTTCCCCGGTTTTAGGTACGTTCAGAAATTCTTCTGCGCGAGAGCCTGTATGTGAAAATTCTTCCATTGTTCTTTCTTATTTAAAATGTAGATATTCGCCTGAAATCCTTTGGCCAACAGCTACTGGGTGGTCGTATTGATATTTTATGAAGTCTTTAGTGTTAGAGAACCCATAAAGTACAGCAAGCCGTATAAGCCCTTTATTGTTTAGATTAAGTCTCTCTGCAAACTGCTTCTCTTTTACGGTTGTTATTTCCCCTTTTTCGTTCCTGCTAACAATCCCTTGAGGTAAATTTGCTAGGGGAGGTCTTATGACTTTTAAAGTGTCTACTGGTATAGCGTTGTCTTGATACATCCACCCCGTCTGCCCCGTCCTGCCTCTCCCGCTTGAATACATCTTCGCAAATTCTTCGGATGTTTCCGGCGGTGCCCCTCCCAGTCTAGGCCCTTTGACGCTATAACCAGTGGCCATGATGTCATCTACAGCTTCGTTCCAATACTCCTCGCCAGTGCCAAGAACAATAAACCCAGTATCTTTATCATTGTTTATTGTCGTCATCATTAACCGCCTTACTTCCTCCATTTCCAGTCCATAAGCGGCCTTTTGCTCCCAAGCTTTTTGATACTTAATGTATCCAGTTGTCGCTTCGTCAAACCCCGGCCACCTATCTGAAAAATTTAACAGACGAGTCCCGGTTCTCTGGCTCTGCATTTTAAACATTTCTACTATTTCTTGCCTCGCGGTTTCTTCCTGCTTCTCAAAATTACCTCTCTGCTTTTTAAGGTCTGACATCAAAGCTCTAGCCTGCTCCTCTCTTTCTCCGGGGGGTAAGGGCTTATCTCCCATAAGACCGCCGCCCTTTTTAAAGGCCTGCTCATAAGTATTAAACAACCCGGTAGCAATAGGACCTTCAGGACCCGGAACATCGAACGCTCTTTGTTTTGTAGATTCTGACGTGAACATCCCAGTCTTTTCCCCTACTCCCATCCTCGGTTCATCCCTTAACTTACGCAAAGGACCATCAAAGTTAGGAGCGCTCTCTGGCATTCTTTCCGCGTGGGCTCTTTCTGCGAATAGAGCTATATCTTCCAGAAGTTCTACCCCGTTAATAGCGTTTATCCTTTCCCTGAGGTCTAAGGTCATCTGGTCTACATTGGGCATCTTTCCGCTGTTAGCGTCCTTGTAGTCTGAGATATATTTCTGGATTTCGTTTCGCATCTTGTTCCGCGCTATATCATTTGCGGGTCCGTACACTTCGTTAGCAAGTTGTGTAAGCGAAAGCTTAGACTGCGTAACTTCTTCGGGGGGCATACCGGGCTTATATATCTGAACAGTGTCAGACACCTTACCGTCTTTCAGAGTGACGCCTAACGCTGCCGCCGCTCCATTCGATATCTCTACATTATTAGCGCGCATTTCTGTATGGAGCTGCCGAGGGGTTAGTCCTCCTTCGTGCTCTTGTTGCCCAATGCGAACTCCATTCTTGTCTATAAGCCGCTCCCTAAGGGTGTTATAAAGTGCGTCTTTGTTGTTGGCTAAGGCGGTTATTTGATTGGATAACACAGAAAATAATTCATGCCTCACGCTTAAGGGGGCTTCTTCAATTTCCCTTAGGATAGCCTTCTGAGTTTCTGTAGGCTCATCCCCGAAAATCCTTGGTAAAAAAGTAGGGGTTCCGTCTGCGTTTGTAGCAAAATCTAACGCAATAGTCGTCAGCTCGTCCGCAGAGGAATCGTGAAGGCTATATGCAAGAGGGGCCTTGATTCTAGAAGCTAAAGATTCGGCTTGTTTCCCTACTTTGGCTATGGCCCTCTCCTCCTGCTGCTCTTCTGCGAGTAGTATTCTATTTAACTGGGTTAGATACAAACTACTCTCAGAGAAAGGAGCGTCACTCCTGTATTTAAACTCTGGGTCTTTGTCGGGAAGACGAAGAAGAAGCTTAGCGGTTTCTAATGCAGCTGGGTTGGCTTCTGATTGGGCTAAAAGGTTGTCAACATACAATTTAAAGAAAGCGTCTTTCTGTTTAAGACTCCTTCCTTTAAGGGTGTTCCACCAAGGAGCTTCCAGCGCGGAGTCATCCAATAGAGTCTTTTCCGCTGCTTGGAGAGAACCTCCTGCACTGATTATATCACCAAGAGTTTGTTCCGCCTGCTTGATATCATCTACGAGGACTTCACCCTCTAAAGCGGCAAACAATTTAACTTTTTCGGTTGGGACTACAGTTTCAAAGACCCGCCTAGTTCCCACGTTAAAAGCTCTGTCAGCAGTGCTTCCTAGCTCAATGTTATGTTCCCCTTTGTAGCGTTCAGTAAATTGGATAACGAACGCATTATAGTCTTCCTCGCTGGGTCTAAATTGAACGCCTTCTTCGCCGCTTCCTTCATACCATTCTTGTAGAGCCTCGGTTAGAGCGGCTGGAAAATCTCTAGCTACCTGAGCCCCTCTATACAGCTCTCTTCTTTCGTTTTTGACTACAGGGTCTTTTTTAGCTTCAGGAGTTTGAGCCTCCTGTTTAAACATCTCGTTCTGAGCGCCTGTCCTAATTTTACCTATTTCGTCTACAAACTCCTCTTGCTCCCGCTCCGCTCGTTCTCTTTCGTCAAACGACATACTAGCCCAGTAGTTCGCTTCAGCAGCTTCCGCTGTCATCTGCTCGGCCATGTCCATCTTGGTAGCAAGCTCTCCAATACGAGCATCCATAGCCTGCCCTTGAAGCTGGGAGAGAGCTGTTTGATGGTCTATCTGGAGACCTTTATGTTCCATCTCAAGCTTCTTGTCCTCAAAAGCTTTCGCTTGAGCTAACAAACCACTCACTTGAGAAAGAGCACCAGACAAACGTCCTAAGTTAGTTTGAGACGGTGTGGGTGTAGCGGCGACCGCAGTAGACCAACCGCCCCCTCGCACGGGAACGGGGGATAACTTAAAAGCCTCTCTACTGAAACTTTGCGGTTGCACGGGGTCATCTGAAAGACCCAGTTGCTTTGCTAGGGATGTTCTTTTAGCCATTTTATCTTGCTCCTGTCGCTCTGTTTACGGCTTGGATGCGGAACCTATTGAAGGTCTCTCCGGTTATTCCAGCGCTCTGTCTCGCCATCGTGCGCGACTGAATCCCTCTTGCCGTCTGCTGGTTCCAAAGACCACGCTCTCTAGCATACAGGCCACGCTGCATTTGGCTAAGCTCGGCATTCTGGAATACAGCAGACGCCTGCATGGTGGTATTCAGCGCTGTCCCTAAGAAGTTAGGTCTGTCGATGGGTTTGTTAATTCTTGTCATGTTCTGTACATATCCTAGCGCTCCTCCTCTGATTCTGTGCGCTCTAGAAAGTCTCCTCATCTGCCCTTGCTTGTCTAAAGCGGTCTGGTAGTTAGCGTTAGCTTGCATGAAGTTAGCCACAGCAAGTCCGGTAGCATTACCCTCAACCCCACGCTCTTCGGCGCTTGTTATAATTGTACCTATGGCTTCTTGCGCTTCTCGTGCGGCTTTCTGAGCTTCAAGAGCATCTGCTGTATCTTCTTGCCCTTCCGCTAGGCGCTCAGCACTAGCTTCGTGCTGCCACCGCTTCATCTCGTTAATGGACGCTTGATACTGAGCTTTTTCTTGTGCTCTCGCTGCTTGAGCTTGGGAGGCGTAATTAGCCACCCCAGACGCAATCGTCAGCGCTGCCTGAACCATAGGGGGTAATACTACACACATAATCAGTTATTTATTTATAGTGAATTTAATAAAGGTTTGTTCGTCGATGCTAAAAGGCGCACTGAAAGTAGCTCCGCACCATTCAAGCCACTTGAGGCATACAAAGTTTTCTGAGTGTATGTAGTTTGAGACCTGCCCATACAGCTCGGTCAAAGCCCACACCCACTTACGACAATGACGAAGAAAGTCCTTGGAGTAAGCCTCCACTTCAGGAGAACCTAACATCCATATATAAGGCTCCTCTGTTTTACCAGAGCCGAATATAGCCATAACATTCTCGTCCTTGGTCATCACCGTCATCGTGATGTCGTCGTGCAAAAAGGCGTTATTAAGCGCGTTCTCCGGGTTGCTCTTAAAGCAGGCAACCTCAATCTTATCCATCTCCCTGAGATTCTCTTTAAGCTCGTCTATGTGAGCCTGTGTGGTCATCCTAATAGTGTGACCTTCTGGAGTAGTCTCAACAACGCTATCCATATCTTCTGGAACGCTGATGCACAAAAGACTCAAATTCTGCGCTCTGAAGGTTACAGGGCGCAGCAGTGGCGTTCTCAATGGTTATAGTGGTTCCTTTAGGGTCCGTAAATACAGGGAACCTGAAGCTATTCGTTTCAAGAGGCATAGAGCCCTCTACTGTAGATTGAACTATAGTAGCGTTAAATGCGCTTTCTGAAGTGTCTCTGAGGTCTGGAGTGACCTTAACAACAAAATGAGACGTATCCGTAAAGAAGATGCTTCCATTCCTGATTAGCTTTCTGCCCACGTTTGTCGGGCTAAGCTTATCTCCAGAAGGGGCTCCAAAGAATTGCTCTGAAAAGGTGTACTTCATTAAGTAAGGAATACCAACATACACTTCATTACCGGGGACACCTAAACTAAACTGAGGGGTAAACCCTCCAGAGGTGTCCGGTTGAAAGTATTGAAGGGTCAGACCAGCGATGGTCGCTCCCGCCGCTAAGGGTGTATTGTTCGTTATAAAGCTGCGGCCTCCATATTCTCCATCAGCGTTATACAGCGTCACACCAGCGGGTAGCCCCGTAACAAAAATGTTAAAGGACGGAACTGTTTCTGAACCGTTATTAGTTACGCTTAGCGTCTGCGTCCAAAGCCCGGTGTTCAAATCAAGCCCTGTTTCGGAACCAGCAGGAAAACTTGAGGGGGTTAGGCCGGATGTCGCTAGGTCTAGCGTCACGGGTACGCCTCCAGATACTACTCCATCTTTAAAAGTAATTAGGGTGGAGGAACCATCTACCGTAGTCTTAGTGTTCTGGAGTAATAGCCCGTCCTTAGTATACACTTCAAAGGTCTCGCCCTCATCTAAGAGATAAGGGACAACAATAGTCGGCTCAGTAGCGTCTGCCTTAAACTCACGCTCTACCCTGCGGTCTAGGTGTGTGTTGAACCCAGAGGGGTCTCTGTATTTGTTCTCCAAAGGCATCTTCAACAGATGCGTCTGCCCCTTTACCGCCTGAACGATAAACAAGTCAGCGTCTACGAAACATAGGCCCCTGATTCCTCCCCCGCTAATAGTAAACTTACTCCATGAGCTAAGAATTTTTTCGTTACCGCTGAAGAAATACTTATAAATGTAAACGTCCGTCCCATCAGTCAGGGCTAGTAGTTCTTCAGAAGCCGCGCCTGACATCGCCACTAAGTTCGTGGGAATATACTGAGGAACGTGAGAAGTGATTTCGTTAGCGTCATACACGTCCCTATCGACGGTCATGGTAAACTCTCTAACTCCCGTGAAACTTCCCCTTCTGAAAGGAAAATAAATATAAGAGCCTAGAGATACTGGAGCAACGGAGCTGTCGCACTCATACTCGGTAATCGGGTTTGCTGATACAGTCTTAATAGTAAGAAGGTCTCCCCCTCGTAAGACGAACTGCCCAAATTCAGAGAACATCACAAGGTTGTCCTGAAAAGGAACTGCATTCCTTAGGTTAACTACATGAGCTGAAGAAACCGTAACGTCGATTGTGTCGTTATCTAACAACGAAGCTACGGATGTCCTGTAGAAGTTGTAATGCTGGATGTCATTAAGAGCATCATAAGAGCCGAACTTAACTTCGGTTAAACTAACTGAAGCCCCAGAAAGAAATCCAAGTCTTCCTTTAAAAGAGAATACCCCAGTTATCGTGCTTCCCGCAAAAGAAGGGTCTGGGTTGGTATTATCGTCTCCAGCCAGTAGCCCATCTAAAGGCATATGCCCAAGCTCAAACACATTTTCAGCTGTGCTCCTGAGCATCAAGGGCATCGTGTTAATGTTAAAATGGTTAGGAATATTTGCCCCTCCGATTTCATACCAGCTGCCTTGCCCTATTTCTCCATCAGGGGTGGTTTCATCGGAACCCGCAGTAAGAAACTGGACATACCTATTGTCTGTTTGCTCCTCTAGGTCCCCTGCGATTTCTACTTTATACCTATGGGGAGCCACAGTTGGGAGGTCTGTGAGAGCTGTGACTGACTTATGAACCACGCCTACCCCTTCTCCTCCCACGCTATCTACCGGATGTATTGTCCAGTTAGGTGATTCAGGTCCTGTTATCTTACCTATCTGTGGAGCTAATAGTTCGGCGGTGAACCCATTAGCGTTAAGGTTCCCTAATCCGTTATTAGTCCCAACCGCTTCGGCTTCATCACCCGACCCTTGTGCATCATAAACCGTGGCTGTGCTATTACCAAACAACCCTTCCAATATAGTATCCGCTTGTGCGTTCTTAGCTGTGTTAAAGAATTTATCATCAGCTTTCCTTTGGGACGCTCCTGAATACCAGTGATGCTCGTGGGGAGAATTAGCATCTCCGTCTATGTTGATACGCACTCCGTATTTCTTTTCGTAGTCTCCCTGCTTGATAAAGACTAAAGCGCTTTTGTCTAGTGACCTAGTTTTAGATATAGGGTCTTTGCTTACGGGTTTTTTCGTATTCAGTACATAGGTGACATCCCCAGTAGTCATCAAGCTAAGGTCGTCTTTAGGTACTGTAGGAGTAACGGAAAGAGTAGCTACTCCTTCTCCACTGTTATCAGTAAGGTAACTAGCGCTATCTAAAACTAAGTCAGAGTTCGTCCCTGTTATAGTGTATTCTATGACGCTCTGTAGCTCTCCTTTTGTCGTATCAAAGAGTGTTATACCATCTTCTAGGCTCTCTATTTTGAGTATATTTTTGTCTTCTCCATTCCCCACTGCCATTAAGTTGTAGCGTTTAGCGCTAGTCCACCCACCACTGACAACCTTTAAAGTCCCCACGGGTGTAGTTCCATCATCATTGGCGGCTATAACTAAAGGGCACTCTGTAGTTATTTCTATGTCAGCGCTACTCGGCGCTCCTGCGTCGTCGTTTGTTATTGTAAAGGAGTTTACCAGTCCTCTGTATTTCTGGTCTATTCTCGTTTGCTTTCCTGTAGTTAGATTATAGGCCGAAATTGTCTTATTTTCCGTGCCTTTAATAATAACAACATACCGCTCATTATTATCCCTTTCGATAAAGTGAACCTTAGCATTAGCATCTAAAGCAACTTCAGTTAGCAGGGTAGCAACGTGCTGCGTAGCTGGACGCTTCTGTAAGCCATCCACAACGCTCGACAAGGCGTTCTCTTGCTCGGCGCATTGGCCGGGAAAGCGTACCGCATCAGGCTGCTGAGAGACGCCTTGGATGAGGTTAGATACCGAAGAGTTAATCAGAGGCATTTTATGAAATTACATTGTATTTACGATTAACTCCCAGTCTGTAGTAGACATCAGAGCTATCGAAAATGGTCCGGTCAGAGGACTGAGAATCAAGTTCTTGAAGACGCGCCCGTGCTTGCATCTCATCAGCAGCAATGAGCGATTCAAGCTCACGACTACCAACAATACGCCCTTGGAACACACGAGACGCTCTGAGGGTTATATAACGTCTCGCTGGTTCTGGGAGGTCATCCCATGTCAGCTGCTCGGTCAAATCAACTTCAACAGTGGCTGTGAAGATAAAGGTTTTGTCTTTTCGATTATATAAATACAACCCCCTTTGGACGTAGTCGTCTGACTTATCCACCGGGTCTACAAACAAAGTGTTGTCTGGCAGGCGCAGCTTACCGTCTGCCTCAAGAATTGGCTCATACTTACTAATCGTGTTGAAGTGCCATTCCTCAGTTTGAACTTCTTTTGCGATTTCACGTAGCGTGGTCAAAGCAATACTTCCCGAAATAGGAAGAGCCGCTGTGTCGGCTAGGGAGTTTACGGGAGCTTCACCAATATGCCCAAGCATTTGGTTTACGCTTTCGAGTTCTGTAGTTAGAGCCATAAGAAAAAAAGGGGGCCTCCGCAGAATAAACTACGAAGACCCCCTCAAGGGTTATTGGGTTGATTACTCGTCAACCACGATAGCAGCCTCAGGCCGCAGGACTCCGTGACCCATTGCATACTTAGCCAGCATGAGCGTGGCTTGCTTCTGCATTGAGTACTCGGACTCTACAGCGAGGTCCATCAGCTTGACGGTTCCGATTGCGGACGTGTGCCCAGCAATCATCTTCACGTTAGTGAAGTCGGAGTTGTAGCCAGTGCCGCTACCGCCGAACACATCGTTCTCGGTATTGTCATCGTCTTGGTCCTGACTAGCTTCGTTAGCACCCCGAATGTCTTCAAGGTGATTACTGACCACGATTGGAAGACCGTGAATCATCGGAAGCGATGCCGTAGCTACGTTACCACCGGAACCGAAGTCACGGTTAATAGCAACATTATCAGCCCCAAGAAGAGTGTAGTAGTCAACCGGAGAAAGAATGACGAAACGACCCTCTTTCGGGATGTCGTTTTGGTCAAACGTCAGCGCGATTTTACCAAACAACTCTACAATCTGAGACGCCGTAGCAGTATAAGTGTCCGTTACGTTGTCAGTTGCGTCGAGCTGGGTGCCAGCCGGGGTGATGTCCGGAATGTTGGCAGCAGAGTTCGCCGCAGCAATTAGAGTCTTCAAGGTCGCAATATCGAAGCGCTTAGCAAGAGCCCGTCCAAGCTCAGCCGCATACACGGACCTGACCTCGTAGTGGTTCTTAAGCTCATCGATGTTGGCGATGGAAGTAGCCGCCAGAAGTACATCATCAATGTGGATGGTCTTCTCGGTGTGCTTGATGACCTGATTGTAGGTAGGAGTGGCCCCACCTTCTTCAAATACATCATCACCGGGAGTATGGTACTTAGCGGTTGCGGTCCCAATTACGGGGAATTGGGCTGTCTTACCACTCGAAATAGTCCGAATGGTGTGAAGCTCCTTCATCACGTTCGCCTCTTCAAAGGTCGTCAAGACCTCGTTTGCGAACACCTTCAGGAACAGGGCGTTTTGTTCCGCCCATGTACTCTTCGCATCAAGGTCTGCACCAAGACGTGAGGGTACAATAATGCCTTCGTCAGCCATTGTTTATAGTCCTTTCTTTAAGGGTTAGAATTTAATTTACCGTTTCAAGTCGTTCCGTTCACGCCGTTCGCTCTCTAGTGTTATCCTTTCGGGCACTTAGGCTACTAATTCGCTACTAATCGACAGGAAATTTTTTATACCTCTAGCGTACGCTCGCGCTAGAAGGCTGCGGGAGGTAGAGAACATTCTCCACTCTCGTTCATTAGAGCCAAAGAAAGGCTCACATATCACGGCAGGGCACTTGGTTTTTACCAAGAAGCCTCCACCCCGCGAAAATCTTTGCATGGGCTTAATGCCCCTATTCTTCGTGTTGTATTCTACAGTAACTTCTCTCTGAAGCATTGTAGCTAGGCGTTTCCCTTGTGCTGAGCTGTGGTAGTAAAGCATCTCACAGCCTGATGCTGTAGGGGATGCTGAGTTAAAATGCAGCTCTATAGCCAAGGTGACTTTGTCCTCTGCCATCTTGTGCGCTATCCAGCGCATGGCGCTTCCGTAGCTGCTGCCTTCATACTCGTCATACAAAATAGACGAGACACCCTCTTCATACAGGTGCTTTTTTAAGAGCGCCCCTAGACGCACGTTGTAGAGCCATTCATTTACCCCAGTCACGCTGAGCGCTCCTGCGTCGTTAGGTCTGGAGTGACCAACACAAATACCAACAATATCACCGGGACTCAAGGTCGTTGGCGTATCGGAGGATTTCAGCGATTGTTTCTTTTTCTTCAGGAGAGAAAGAATGCTGTTCCAACTTTTGAATAAAGCCCGGAATTTCACTCTTCTTAATCGTCGTCGTGCACCCAACGATTGATAAACTTATCGTTGCGCTTATGGCGGCGAGCTTTATACGCCTTAAAGTATTCATCCCTGACCTTGAAAAACAAATCGGCCAGCTTAGGGAACTGAATCAATAAACTGACAACCAGTTTAACCATTACTTGCTCTTAGCTTTTCCGATGTTCAAGGCGAGCCAGCTCACCACTTTAGCTGCGCGAGCGACCCACTTGTTGTCGCTCTCGTTGGGGGTCATAGTGGCGATGAGACTGGCTACAGTCACGATACCTGTAAGGATACCAATGACTTCACCTTTGTTCTCATTAAACCATGTAAGTGCTTCGGCCATGTTTATATATTGGTTATAGCTAATCTACGCTCAACCTCTTTGCGATACGCCGGGTCGGTTTCGTATTTCTTGTTACCGTTTGCATCTCTCTCAGACATTGCCAAGATAATCTGCGCTCTGCTTTCAAAAGGATTACTGCTAGACCCTTGAGTCTTCCCTGCAATAAGAGCTGGGTTAGTGCCGTTGGCGGTGTCGTATTTACCCTTAAGCCAGTCAATAGCCAGTTTGGCTTGCGCCTCAGTGCCTGTTTCGAGAGCTTTATTATAAGCGTCCAGCTGAGTCTCTGTCAGTGATTCAGCGGCCCACTCAGCGATACGCGCATAATTCTCTCTACCTCCAGCAGCAGCCATCAGGCTGTCTTCTTCAGAAGTCTGTAGAGCTTTCTGCCCTTCAATAAACGAATCAACCAACTCACGACTCAGCCCCTCTTCTGCGAGGGAGCTATAAGTCATATCGCTCAGCTCTCCGCTCTCTTGCCATTCAGCGCTAGCAGCTTCGATTGCCGCTTTTTGCCCCTCACCGCTTTGGCTCTCGTTGCCAGCTTCTGTAGGTGGGAGGTCTTCTGTTTCGCTAGGCGCTTCACCTGAGCCAAGTTTTGATTCAAGGTTGTTGTAGGCGTTTGCCAAATCTTCGGGGCTCTTGAACTTTTCAGGTAACCACTCGGGGCGGTCGCCTGCTGAGTCGTCGTCTGGAATGTTCTTTGCTTGTTCTTCAAGAGAGATTTCCTCTTCGCTAGGGTCGTTGATTTCGTATGTGTCTGCCATTGGATTACTCCTCTGCTACTTCGGCTTCCTCTTGGGGAGCCATCGCATCACGCGCAATGTTACCTAAAGCAGCGGCCCCTTGTGGAGCTGCTTTCTCAGCCATAGACATCATCTGTGCTTGTTGCATTTCTTGTTGTATTTGTTCTTGTGTCTTAATGAGCCCCTGAGTCTTGATTCCAAGACTGGTGGCTCTCCTCTTAAAGTATTCTTCTACATTAACGAACTGACCGATAGCCTCAGGTCCCACTACTTGAGCGGCCCCGGCTAAGAATAGGTCGAGTTTCTGTAGGTCGTTCCCTCTACCTAGAGCTTCAATACCAGTGATGATTACTGGCGTGACTAAATCTTTAGGTAGCTTGGGTAGCTGCTTCTTCTTGCCCATCACGTCCATGACGCGATTGACCATAGGTAACTGTAGCTCGTTACTGAGCAGGGAGTATAACCCACCTAGAGCTGATTCTAGCTCCATTGTGAGCATCCTAATCTCCTCTGCTGTGACACGCTCCGCTTCCCTGACAACGCCAGAGGTGAGAAGGAAGGCGTGACCTAAGCGGTCCTTGATGGTCGTGATTGTTTCAGCTGCGATACGGAAGTCGTTGAACTTGTCCAACTGAAGAACAGATACATCAGCTGCATTACCTTGAGTAATGGCCCCGTTAGGACTTTCAGCCAATGTCTTTGCTCTGGTCGTCCCGTTGGGATTGACCAAGAACAATACCTTCGCAGCAGCAGCAGACCCCTCAACGATAGCCTGCGTCAGCTTTTCAAGACTGATAAGGTCACCAAGGTATTCTTCCACATATCCCCTTCCATAGTCTTCCCCGTCAATCTTGGAGAATCGCAAGGGGATATAAGGGAGCTTTCCTTTTTTGAACACTCCCTCAGTCCCTTCGACTACTGTGCCTTTTATCTCTTGATGGACAACCCAGTCGTTCCCGTGCAGGCACACCGCAGTGAACAGGTCGCAGTCTTTGTCAGGAGCGCCGTCTTCATGCAACCCTGCTGCTACCTTGAACTCTTCACTGAGGGTATTATAGGAAACAGTTTCCTTTGTGATTATTTTCAAGGGGTTCCCCATAGGGTCCCTCTGCACAACAAACCTGTCTAAATGAAAGACCCTCAAGCCCCCATCTTCTGGTAAATACAAAAGAGCATTCCCAGAAACGATGAGGTGCTTGAGAGCTTCATGGATGCCTACCCTGTAAGATTGTCTACTCACCTCTTCCATTACCGACTCTTCGACCCGCTGTAAAGCGGACTCCATTTCGGTAATAATGTCTTCGGTGGCTCCCTCTTGCCTTAATACATTTTCGTCAAAGTTAAGACGGAAGAATGGGGCATTAGGAGCCAGTAAGGCTAGTAGTAACTTTGAAGCTAAATTATTGACTCCTCTTGCTCCAATGCCCTGAAAGGGTGTATTAAGCCTTGAGTGAGCGTTATGCCCATCTTCGGGCATTATGTAGGGTAGCGTCAATTTAGCAGAGTCTCTAGCTCTGTCTAAGAACGGTCTTCTGTCGCTCTCAAGAGAGACGTATTGCGCTTCCGCTGATGTAGGGTTCATTTAATTTTGAGAATCGACTGGGCCATATTTAAGTAACCAAGCATCAAAGTCTTCTTGGCTCCATTCTTCTTCATCGAGGTTTGTTTTTTCGTCCTCGTTTAGTAAAGCGCCGTCGTCGTGTATAAGCATATAAGACCCTCCAAAGCTTTTGGAGGACGCTACAAAGTCGTAAAAATATTTAGTGGTTGATGTTGTGGAAACCGGAGAGCCCAGCATTTGTTCCCATATTTCCTTGCTGCGCTTTTCAGCGGTGGTCTTTGCTCGATATTTAATAAACCTAACCATTTTACAAGGAGGCTATACTGAATTTCGCCATTGTGTTGGTCTCAGCGGCGGCGGCGTTAGTAGACGACAAGGCTGTAGCCCAGAGAACAACTTCGTAAACATTACCGTAGAAGGTTCTGTCAGTAGCTCCGTCAGACTGGTAAGCCCATCTACGCCCGATTTGAAGCGGGCCGTATCCGTAATCGTTTACATCTTTGGTGCAGTTGGTCTGAGTCAGCGTCTGGTTTACACGAATCTTTTGTTCGTTCGTTGACAGACTTGGTTCGTATGAAGCTATGACAATGTCTTTCTGCCCTGCTCTAGCTCCATTAGAAGAGGTCTGTTCCTGATAAGAGTTATCTGAAGCTTGCCCAATACTCCACGTATAATAACCATTACGATAATAAATTTCCGTTCCGTAAGCTTGGTAATAACGGTTACCAATGAGGCCGTAGTGGTCTGTAGCGTGAACAGAAGAGTTTACTTGTACGACCGCAAGCTGAGTTCTGGTGTCGTCTGAGTTGCTATGTCCAAAGTTATTATCAAGATATTGGTTGTATGAGTTATCAAACCGAATCTCCACAGAAGAGCCTATAGTCGAACTCCCTCCCGTACTCAAATAAGGCTGCTTTGCGGCTGTTGAATTAGTAGCGTTATAAGAACCCACTTGGTCATACCACGTAGTTACCAGCCCTTCAGTTCCAGACAAAAAGTCACCCAAAGTCATAGTGCCGCTGTAGTCTCCAGACGTAACAGTAATAGCTGACGTAGAAGATACCTGACCAGTATCGTCGAAAGCTACATCAGCTTCGTCGCTGTCAGACGCTCTTCTAACTTTCAAGGCGTTACCAGAATAAGCCGCCCTTAGCTTCCTTACGCTATACCCAGCAGCGGCTGTAGCCATGCCGTCTACGTCAAGTAGTGGCGCGACTGCCGTAGAGGGAGGCGACTTGAAGAGGTCCTGCGTCAACCCACGGGTTAACGTAGAGGTAAGGCCAGTGGTTTTAGGCATCAGTTAGGACGCTTTGTTCTCGTAAACAGGACTGACTACAACAGTAATAGTAGCACCAGTACCTCCAGTCTCAGTCACTTGTAACTGAGTAGATGAGGTAGTGAACAGAGTGGCCCCACTTTCCGTGAGGGTCGCGTCTGCTCCGACGTTCTGCCAAACTCCTCCTAGTTTATGTTGAAGAGTAAGCGTAGCGTCCGCAAACGTACCTTGAACTGCGAACATCCCTGTTCCACCATTCCAATCGATAGCTGTAGTGGAGCTAGTACCGGGGTCGGTAAATGTTTTTCCGTATACTTTCATGGTTAATAAGTAGCACCAGAGCCTCTAGAGCCTATGTTAGGAGTGGTTCTGTTAATCGTCATGGATTTAATACCACCTCTCCGTCTAGTTTGCTGTCGCTTTTTCAGCGCTGGGTTCTTTACCTTTTTGACCTTCTTCTCAGGAGGTGGGGGAGGAGTCGGAACTGGAGGGGGTGGTGGTGGGTCAGAGCCGCCTAAACACATTTTATATATCTGGTATTGAGGTTAATGAATTTTCCATCTGTTCCTCCATCTTGGTAAAGAGAAACCTTATAACAGACCTTTGCCCGTAGTGGTAGTCTAACTCTCGTATAGACTCTCCGGGGCCAAAGTCCTGCTTTGGGAATCTCTCCTCTAAAGCTTGGAGTAATTCTTTTGGAATAAAAGGAAAAATGTTTTCCTGTGTCATATATACCTTGCCTTATTTTTTAGGGGTCCAGAGGGTAATCTCCTTGGTCTTCTCGTTGTAGTCCTTGTCGTGTAGTATGTAGGCCAGACGCGCTGTAAGAAGCGCATCGTCCTCGGTCATCCCCGCCTTTTCATAAGCTCCTACCACGGTCTCCCACGTGTAGCCCTTCTTGTCCATGAGCTTCCTAGCCGTCACCTCTCCTATACCCTTGACGCCCATGTAACCGTCAGCGGAGTCCCCGGCTAGTGTCTGGACTAGGTGGAAGTCAGCGGCATCTTGAGGGCTGCTCATCTTCTTGGTGTCCTTCAGGGGGTTATACCAAGCAATAGGGAGAGTTCCGAAGTCCTTGTCACCAGAGACTGCCACTGTATTTGTAGGGTTTCTGGTGCATAGGATTCCTATTAGGTCGTCCGCTTCCATGTTCTCAGCGGTAACTCCGCTGTATGTACACTGTATCCACTCCACCAACCACCGAAGACCTAGAGGCTTTCGCTTGCCTCTTCGGTTAGCTTTATACTCAGGGAACAATTCTAAACGAAAATTCTCCCTTGGAGAGAATACTGGTAGAATGTTGTCTGACCTTAGCGTCTTACTCAGGTTGTCAAAAAACCTGTCCACCTCTGCCTTCATCTCAGTCTCAGAGGACATGAGGGTCCAGTGGTCGTCGTCCCACTTGGTCTCATACTCACTGGCGAACGCAGCCCGATAGGCCAGCATATCGCCATCAACTACTAGTAGTGTGTCTTCCATTAGTGTGTCTCCTTCCAGTTAGCTCCCACATTGTATTCCCCATCAAGAGGGCATCGGACCCCTAGAGTTTCTCCAGCCTTCTTAATGCTGTCCACAAACAACTGACCAAGCTCATCAGCACGGTCAGGGTCACAGGAGAACTGAACCTCGTCGTGGACATTGCAGTGCATCTCATAGTCATCAGCTACCTTGGTAAACTCAATGAGAGCTTGCTTCATAATCACCGCCGCTGCTGATTGGCACAGTAGGTTAAGAGCTGAGAAAGCTTTTCTAGCTGGAAGGATGCGCCCATCAAGCCCAGTCAAAGTCCCCCCATTGGTAACCCTCCTCTCCACGGTTTCCATCAAGCTTCTTACGGCTGGTATCTTGCGAAGGAACTGTTCCTTCAGAGCCTTACCCTCGCGCTCACCTCCATCCACAATCTCTCCAAGTGCCTTATTACCAGCACCATACAACCACATATAGATGAATTTTTTACTTTCGTCACGGGTGCTCAGCCCTGCTGCCTCTTGGTTAGCGGTATGGATGTCTCCCTCAACAATGGTCTTGGCGTAACTCCCTTTGTCCCATTGGGCTAGGTAGTGAGCTAATACTCGCAGCTCGATTCCTGAAGCGTCCGCTCCTACAAGAACCTTACCATCTGGAGCCTTGAACATCTCCCGGCATTCTCCCCCGTAAGGGGCGCGTGTAGCAGGAACTTGAGCTAGGTTAGGTTTCGAGTGAGAGCATCGTCCAGAGTATGTCCCGTGCGTGTTGACGTTACCGTGGATGCGCCCGTCTTTAACCATGCCCATCCAAGCATTCTTACCTTCAGCAAGCGCACCAAGTCTCTTCTGAACGAGTAGGTATTCCAGTAGCTTGTCAGATGCTGGTGTCCCAATCTCCTTCAGGACAACCTCGTTAATCTCGGGCCGCTTCCCTTCATACGCCTTGGGCTTCCAGCCATCTGCCATTAGTCTTTCCGCAATCTGGTCCCTACTTCCGGGGTTGAAGGGTATAGACTTGGTCTTGAACCCTTCCTTAAATATATCCCCCGGCTTGTGCCCAGCTTCTACGGCGCTCTTCTTGGTCTTCCATGTTTCCCCGTCAGGGGTCTTCCATATAGGCGTCTTGGTCTCAACCACTGTAGGCTCAAACAACTCCTGTAGCTCTTCCTCAAGCTCTACCCTACGCTTCATTAACGTAGCTGCTAGGTCTCTAGCTTTGTCTTCGTCAAAGGGGAAGCCGTTAGCCACCTGAACTTGGATAGCTTTGGCGAACTCATGCTCTATGGTAAGCATCTTCTTGCTAGGAGTAAGACCGGAAAGGTAAGAGTAAAGCTCGTAAGTAACACGGACGTCCTGCTCACAGTAGTCCTGCATCTCCTGACTCCACTCAGTCCAATCTTCAGTAGCCCCGTGGTCATCCTTGTGTACTCCTAGTCGTAAGCCCCAAGCTTTCAAGCTGTGACTCCCTGCTAGGTTACGCGGGAAGGTCTCGTCATTGAAGTCATTGCTCTTCCTGTCAGGGAAGATACAAGCAGCCATAACCTTGGTATCTATTACGAAGGGAGGTGAGACATCCAAGACTTTGTTCTTGTCCATCTTCACTAGAGCAGGCCAATCAAACCCAATGGCGTTGTGCCCTATAATGGTATCGGATGCGCCGATGATTTCCATAGCTCTCTCTAGAGCGCCTTCAGTCTGGCTGTTGTATGAATACAGCTCCCCGGTATCAGCATCCTGTATGCAGATGCAGTGTATGGTGTGTAGGTCAGTCAATCGTTCCCAGTCCGTAATGGCGTTGGTCTCGATATCGACTATTAGTTTCTTCATTTTCGTTGTGTGTTGATGAGGTCTGTTATCCGAATAAGGACACCTACCGATGTGTTGTTATCGCCGCCCCTTCTCTCTTTGTCCGTACCTTTAAGGGGCTCGACAATTTCTTTGAGGCGCTCGGCGGCAAGGAGTATGAAAGTTTCTTCAACGACAAAGCACCAGTAGTCTGCTTCCGAAGTAGCGAGCCCTGAGGGTTTGCCTCTGGATTCATACTCAACAAATACATTCCCAGTAAGCTTGGCTTTCCTGTCTCGTTTAACTTCAACTTTTTTTCCTTCAAATATCTTCGCAAGAGCTTGCTCAGCCACTTGTCCGACTTTGAGGTCATAGCGGAAGTCGCTATTATATTCCATTTAGAAAGAGGGGGTTTCTTCATCATCGCTGCTTTCTTGTGTTTGTGTAATCTCCGCTTCTACCAGTCTGCCTGTTGTTTGGCTATAACGAAGTGTGGTTGCTAGGCCCGTGTCTCCACTGAACCTGTTCTTCAAGACGCGCACGTTTGTTAGATGACGCGACTCTGGGTCTTGCTGGTCACGCTCTAGCCCAACAACGCAATCAGATAACTGAGCTATGGCGGCACTACCTCTGAGCTGAGCTAGGGTAGTCTCTGCGCCGTTCTCATGGCCGCGACCGTCAGGACGCTTGAGGTGACTAACCAATACCAACCCAAGCTTACACTCCTCAACTAGTCCACGTAGCTTGGTCATCGTGTTGTCGATGAGCCGCCTTTCGTCTCCACTGTCTATACCACTGACAACAATGGAAAGGTGGTCTAGGACAATATACTCAACGCCCAGAGCTTTAGCCATGTAGCGTATGTGGTTCAGTAGGTTCTCTGATTCAAGGGAACCCCAGTGGTCGTAGAAGAACATACGTCCGTTACCCACAGTCTCCTTAAAGGCTGTCTTGTAATCTTCATCCACCTTGATGGGCTCAAGGTGAAGTAGCTTGTTCATCTCCAGTCCTATGATGGAGTTGGCTGTTCGCTCAATGGATTCCTCCAAGGCGATGTAGCCAATCTTGCGGTAGGTATTCCTGATTAGGTGGTGAGCAATCTCCTTGGTAACAGCGCTCTTACCAATGCCTGACCCAGCACACACGGTGACAATCTCTCCAAGGCGCAGCCCGTGCGTCTTCTCGTTAAGCCCTACCCAAGGGTAAGGAACGCTATCGTTCACCTTGGTGGTGGTCAGGCGGTCGAACAGGTCGGAGCCCTCCATGATGGTGTCAGGTCTCCATACCTTGGCTTGCCAGTAAGCGTCTACCAGCTCTCGACTACGGCCCTCCATGAGCATCTCATTGGGGTCCTTCATGGTTAGGTGTGCAATCTTACACTTACCAGCAGGTAATATATGACTGCACTCCTCAGCCGCTTTGTTACCTGAGTCGTCGTTGTCAAACATGAGGACAATCTCCTCAAACTTATCCAACCACTTGAGCTGCTTTTTGAATACGCTCTTAGCTGATTGCGCTCCGCTAGGTAAACTAACCACGGGCCACTTACCTTCCCCAACTACTTGAGCTACTGTGAGGCAATCAATCTCACCTTCAGTAACCGTCAGACGTTTACCTCCGTTGGGCCAGAGGTGCTGACCCCAGAAGTAAGTGGGACTACCTATAGCGGTGAAGTCCTTACCTTCAAAGCGGACCTTCTGGGCTACAATACTACGCTCCGGGTTTCGGTAGGTAGCGATGTGGCAGTCTTTCCCTAAGTGGGAACCGATGCGGTAGTCATACCGCTGACATACTTCCTTGTGTATGCCTCTTGTAGGGATGGACATGAAGTCCCCCTGTAGGAATTGGGGAACCGTCCCCGCTGTTGTACTCATTTCTTGTGTGTGTGTTTGTTCGCCAGAAGGAGGCGTGAACAGTCCGCAGACAAAGCACTTGGTGCTCCCGTCTTCGTTGATGGCTAATCCATCGCTGCTCCCGCATTCCTCGCATGGCTGGTGTGTGTTTACGAAACCCATGTCAGTGGTATGACCTTCTCGCACCACTCAAATCCATTCTTGTCGCACCAGTCAGCGTAGGTTGTCTTGCTGCTCTTGTTGAGTCGGTTCTTCGCGTTCTGGAAACAGAATCGAATGTCCAACTCAGGGTGCGCTTCGCGAACTCGTAGATGCTTTGTCCGGTCTGCTGATGTGAAGTAGCCTTTAGCTTCTACGATGACTCCATTGGGTAGAATGAAGTCAGGCTTGTAGGTTCTAAAGACCGTGTAGGTCAGCTTCTCGGTCTCGTAGGAGAAGGCAACGCCCATCTTATCTAAATGACTCGCTACCTTCTCCTCGAAACGCGAACGAAAGCCCGACTTAGAACGGCGAGACTTTTTCTTCTTCGTCATTCAGGACGTCTGAGAAAGCTTCTCCGCTTGTGGTGTAACCTTCTGCTTCTGCTGAGAAGCTGGAGGCACCGCTACCTGAAGAGTATTCAACAAGCTCAAGAACCTGAGCCTCTCTCAAGCGCAAGGTATAACCGAACCCTTGAGAGGAAACGAACCAAGGATTAAAAGTCATACTCATCCTAATCTTTGAACCGGAGCCAATCTTAGGCTGGTCAACGATAGGTTTAACCTGACTGTCGAACAGAGGGATGTTGAACTCCAACGTCTCTCCGTTACGAGTGATGACCTTCGCTTTTTGTTTGGCGAAGATTTCATAGTCCCCATCGTCAGTGATTCTGACCGGGTTGGATTGTGCTTTACGAACTTCCTTACCTTGCTTCTCGCACTCTGCTTTGTAGGCAGCGTCAACAAGAGGGTCTACCTTAGCCTTGAACTCCTCAAACTCCTCCTTCGTTACGTGGAGCTTACAGCTGTAAACTCCAGCATCGTCGAAGGCGGTGTCGGGGTGAACGAGTTTCGGGTATACGGCGGTCCCAATAGGGCTTACTAGTTTAATGGCGTTCTTGCTCATTATGTGTTGTTATTAGTGTTTGTTCTAACTGAAGAGATACTGACTATGCTTGACTGTTGTTGGGTCAAAGGTTCCATACTCAGGTAACTCTGGGAACTCCAACTCGGGGTTGGAGTGCCGCAAGGAATTGTCCAGTTCTTCCAGCAAGTCAACGGAAAAAATGTCGGAAGCTGATTTTCTTATGGCGTCTGCTAGGTCTTGGGACTTGTTTGAGTGGGTACCGAACGAGTCGTGAATACACGAAAAGTCCCATATTCCACGGGCGTTTGCCTCGATTACTGTCTTCGCTAGGATACTAGCGTCAATGCTGTGAACGAAGTTAGGGGAGATACCCTGTTTAGCCCTTGCCAAGCTCAGCTCATCAGTGCTGTCCCTGAAGTTTACCCATGTAGCCTCTCCTGAAATCTGCGTCGAGACAGACTTACTGACCTGCTTGGTGTAATGCTGTAGAACAGGAAACCCTGTAGGGCTCACCCACGTAACATCTTTACCACCGCGAGTAAGCACCTTCGCTACCTCTTGTAGATACTTCATGCACTTAGTGGGGCGGTCGAACACCTCGTGAATAGAGCGCCATACATGCTTGGATAAATAACCAGTAACCTTATACCTTTCTCCCTCTCCAAAGGGATTGGTCGCTTGTTCTTTTCTGAGCCTGTCTTGATACCATTCATCTACATAGGCTCTACATGAATAGAACGTGCCTCCGTAAGGGTATACCATAGTAGGGCGCTTCGTGGCTTTGCGGTCTATACCAAAGGCGAGCCACTTAGCTGCCATGCTGTTCCCATTCGCTACGTCCTTCTTCAACTTCACTACAACACGCTCCGCAATCACAGCGTAGATGTCTTGGGGGTAGGGCGTGGGAGCAGCGTTAGTTGCGTATGCGGTGTCTTCGCATTTAGTTAAACAAGCGAGTAATTGCAGCCCGTTGTTGGTGGCATCTTGGGCGCACGCTAGTTTAGTTTTTACGGAACCCTTCCTTATGTATTCAGCCCACTCGAAACACCAAGCTAAATGCTGCCACGGTTTGTCAGCATCTTTCCAAGACAAGACACTCGTGGGGTCGTCCGCTATGCGCTCTGCTTCAGGCGCGTAGTCGTAAGCCCAGCTCTCGCGCTCGCTTAGTGTAACCTTGTCAAACCCATAAGTGTTCGCTCCATGTATCGCCAGCCATCGAGCTGACTCCTTGTCCTTAATCTTCTCGTCCCGGTAGAACTGCAAGAGCCCCCTAGATGGGTCAGCGTTTTGTACGTTAAGGAAGGCGGGGATGTTGTAGACGCGCCCTCTCCAATCAACATTAGAAGGAAAGAAAAACCTATTGCCTTCAAACTTTTTCGCCAAGTGCAGCACCTTGGCGGTGAGTAATCGGCGCGACTTGGTGGAAAGGTTGAGGTCGTATATTTTTGCAGCAGCCCTGCGCCAGTTTGTGTTGGCTTCCTTGTTTGTCTTAAAGTCTTTTGGAATCGGAGGGAACTCCTCGTCTTTCCTGTTTGGAATGTCGCCTATGGTTACGTTGTTGTCCCACGCCCATTCCATTACCTCCTTAACCTGTGAGTTTATTTCCCAAGGCGTTTGTTGGATGAGGTTAACCGCTTCCATTGGTTCCTTGAGGGGTCCTTCAATGGAACGGAGGTAATCCATGTTAGTGCTCTTGATAAAAGATAACGTAGGTAGTCTTTCATCGTCTGGGTAACCGCCTGTCCATATGTTTGTCCACGGTTCAGGCGTTTCGACAGTAGGTAACCAAAATGGTTCGACCAGTTCTCTCTTTTCATTATACTCCTCAATCCATTCGAGCAGTTCTTTAGTGGGAGCCACAAATCTTGTAGGTTTTCTCCCTGCGCGTTCTAAAACATAGACGTATTCGACTAAACCAGTGCAGTACCTGAAAAGTTCTACAGCGTTTAGTCCCATGTTGAGTTTATCTCTCGTCCCCCACTTCTCAAACTCAGGCATTAAACCTTTCTTTGCTTCGTTCTTCATCGAAGAGCGAACGTGCCTGACTTTTGCTTTTAACCCCTTTCTCCTCCTAGCCCCTAAAAGAATCCCTTGGCCTTTTGCTTCATTATTTTTTAGCAAAAACCTACAGCGTAATTCGTCTTCAATACGAGCGCCTAGAAAAATACTTACTTGGGCTAAAGAGCGTCTTTTTGTGATGCTGTCTATAATGGATTTTACCGCAATGAAGGAGATTACTTTTGAAGGAAGCTCTTGAATATCCAGTTGGTACTTAGCGGGAGTTGGGTAGGTTGAAACCTCTTGTTTCCATTTTTCTATTTTTTCAGCGTATAGAGGTAGAGCGTTCCGCATTAACGCTTGTCCATATTTTGTTTCTACTTCAGCTTCGCGTCCTTTTGCGCTTTCTACTTTTGACCTGTATCTACCTACGCCTAACGTAAGCATATCTTCGTTTAGCGTTGCCTGTGTTAAGTGCTCCATGTTTTAGCTAATATGTCGAAAGTATAGACACGTCAACAGAACGTGTCGAAAAGTGGAAGGTGGGTGGGGGTAAGGCGGACTCAATCTGATGAT
>MDTB01146669.1_pt1 | contig 33425 bp, 24 predicted proteins | sample 811161 | NCBI WGS metagenome assembly MDTB01 (sample SAMN05326650, study PRJNA326480) | marine metagenome | isolation source: seawater | place: Mediterranean Sea | collected 2009 | reverse complement strand
CGCCGACGATGTCGATGTCGATCTCGTCGGACCCGTCCAGGTATTGCTGGGCCCGTGCCGCATCACCGACCGTGACCGATGCGGCGGCGATCGACGTGCGCAACACGTCGTTAGGCGGGCCGAACGGGTGGTCTGCCTCGGCGCTGACGAGCAACTGAAAGCCCAGATCGAGACGACCGCGCCGCACAAGCGCTCGACCTCGCGTGGCGAGCGCCTGCACCACGCCGACCGAATCCGCGCCTTCAGGAAAGTTCGACAAGGCTGACTCGGCATGCCCAAGTGCGTCGTCGATCCGGCCGCTCCAGAGTGCCGACGTGCCGAGGGCGACGTTCATCATCCCCTGCGTCCAGCGGTCGCCCTGTTCTCGTGCGTCGAGGAGCGTCTGACGAGCGAGTTCGTCGGCCTCGGTGAAACGGCCGTCGTAGATGCGGACATAGGCGAGCAGACCGGTCGACCATCCTTTGCCGGCGAGATCGCCGGCCCGTTCGAACGCTTCAGAGGCGGCGAGCAGCCGTTCCTCAGCGTCGGCCATGCGCCCCTCGGTGAAGGCAATCCAGGCGAGGTTCTGGCGCGCCCACGCCATCCCGATCTCGTCGCCGGCCGCCTCGTAGGCCGCGAACGACTCGCGGACCGACGCCTCGGCAGCCTGGTGCTCACCCTGGAAGATGTGAGTCATCCCGCGGCGGCGAAGCGCATCGGCGATCAGGCGCGGATCACCGTCGGCGCGGGCGAGTTCGAGCGCCGTGCTCGCCCGAGCGAGGGCTTCGTCATGATCGTCGGACCACTGGGCGAGTTCGGACGCAACCAGCTCGCAGCGGAACCGCGAGCCGAGCGCGCCCTCGTCGCCCATCAGCGCTGTCGCCTCATTGAGATCAGTACGGGCCGCCTCGAGCGCAAGCCCGCGGAGCCGCACGTCGGCCCGACGCAGCAGCAGGTCGGCTCGCCGCAGGTCGGTCGGCTCGAGGAGCGCGAGCGCCTCGGTCTGAAGCTCGATGGAGCGCTCAACGCTCGACCGGACACGAGGCTCGTCGAGCGTTCGGAGGGTCCAGTCGACGGCGAGCGAGGCAACATCGTGACCAATCACATCGATGCCGCCAACGGCCTCCTGTAACGAGGCTGCCTGCCGGTAGTGCCACGCAACGGTGTCGACGTCTTCGGGTCTTCTGTCTGCCAACCACTCGGCGATCCCGGCGTGACTCAAGGCCCGCTGTGTCTTGGTGAGCCGGTCGTAGACGACGTCGCGCACGAGGTCTGAGTGGAACTCCCACGTCTTGGTGGTGAGCTCAAGCAGATCGGCGCGGCTGAGTTCGGCTACCGCCCCGGTGACGTCGACACCGCCCATGGTGACGTCGGCGAACGTCTGCAGCCATTCGCGGTCGCCGCGGCGGCCGAGTACAGCGGCGTTGCCGATGACGCTGCGGGCGAGTTCGTCGAGCGCGTCGAGTCGGGCGCCGATCACGCTGCGCACGTTGGCTGGCAGATTGTCGGCGTCGTCGCCGCCCGTTGCTGCGAGCGTGCGAGCCATCTCTTCGAGGAACAATGGATTGCCGCTCGCTCGTTCGACGAGGTCCGCCCGGGTTTCGAGATCAAGCGAGCCGGCGACCTCGGCCGCAAGGAGGTGCATCGCGTGCTCGTCGAGGCCGTCGAGGGCCATGCCCAGAAGGGTGAAGCGCCCGGTGGCGGGCGACCAGCGTTCGAACAGCTTCGGCATGCCGGTCACCATCATCACGACTGGCCGACGACCAAGCCGATCGATGAGGTGCTCGAGCAGCGCCAGGAGTGCGTCATCGGCAAACTCCAGATCGGAGAGCCAGATGACCAACGAGGTGCTGCGAGAGAGCATGCCGAGCAGGATGCGAGTGCTGCGGATGACCTCGGCGACCGCTCGATCGGGCGCAAGCCGGGACAGATGCGTGTCGTACCCGAGGACGTGCATGATGCCGTCGGTGACACGCGGCGCATCAAGCAGTTGGGCCCGATCGCCGAGGGTGCGTTCGACCATCTCCGCGACCGCCGGCCGGGCGTAGTCGGCCTCGGCCGACTCGTCGAGCGCGATGGCCGATCGGATCACCTCGGCGATCGGCCACCAGATGTTGGTCTCGCCGTAGGGCAGACACCGGCCATGGAGGACGACCGCGTCGTGATCGAAGCGGGCCAGGTCAGCGATCTCGCCTGCGATACGGGACTTGCCCACCCCCGCTTCTCCGGTGATGCCGAGGAGCAGACCGCGGCGGGTTTCGTAGGCGTTGGTGATCGCAAGCGTGACGAGATCGAGTTCTCGTTCGCGCCCGACGAAGGGCAGCTCGGCGCTCGCACGTCGTTCGCCGGGACGGCCGAACGGGGCAAGCGCCCGGTACGCGGTGACCGGCGCCTCCCGCCCGCGCGCGTGCAGCTGACCGACCGACCGATACCGAATGAACTCTTGGGTTGCCTCATGGGTGATCGGACCGACTAGGACCGTGCCCGGCTCGGCCGCAGTCTGGAGCCGCGACGCCGTGTTCACGACATCGCCCATGGCCGTGTAGTCGTCGCCAGCCGTCATTGCACCGACGAGCACCTCACCCGTGTTGATCCCGATGCGGAGCCGGATGCCGACACCATCATCGGCATCGAGGCGACCGACGGTCTCCTGCATGCGCAGCGCCGCACGGACCGCCCGCTCGGCGTCGTCCTCATGAGCGATCGGCGCGCCGAACAGCGCCACGATCGCATCGCCGACAACCTTGTCGACCCGTCCGCCGAACGAGGTGATGTTGTCGGCGAGCCGAGCGAAACAGCTGTCGACCAGGTTCTTGACCTGTTCGGGATCGCGGTCCTCCGAGAGGCCGGTAAACCCGACGATGTCGGCGAAGAGCACGGTGACGACCCGTCGCTCGTCAGCCCGTCGGGCGAGTTCGTGGCCGCACGCGCTACAGAACCGGGCGCCATCGACAACCTCGGCCTGACAGGAAGGACACTGCACCACCCCAATCTACGCAGGAAGACATCATCGGCCCTCGCTCGCTCCGGCCACACAAAACTACGATCTGGCTCGGCATCCATCCCGTTAGCGTTGTCCGTAACGCGAGTGCATCCCCCCATGGAGTCTTGAGATGACCGACGCCCCGTCCACCACCCCTGCCGCGCGCGCTGTCGGCGCCACCAAGATCTACGGATCCGGCGACACCGAAGTCCGCGCCCTCGACGGGGTCGACGTGACCTTCAACAAAGGCGATTTCACTGCGATCATGGGCCCGTCGGGTTCGGGCAAGTCGACCCTCATGCACTGCATGGCGGGGCTCGACGACCTGACCGACGGTGAGGTCGTCATCGGTGAGACGGCGCTGTCGACGCTTTCGGAGAAAGATCTGACGTTGCTGCGACGCGACAACGTGGGCTTCGTCTTCCAGGCCTTCAACCTCGTCCCGACCCTGTCGGCGATCGAGAACATCACGCTGCCGATGGACCTCGCTGGCACGACCCCCGATCAGGGTTGGGTCGATCAGGTGATCGAAACTGTCGGGTTGGCCAACCGCACCACCCATCGCCCCAACGAACTCTCGGGTGGCCAGCAGCAGCGCGTCGCCGTGAGCCGGGCCCTAGCGACACGGCCGGAGATCATCTTCGCCGACGAACCCACCGGCAACCTCGACTCCACCACCGGCAACGAGATCCTGTCGTTCATGCGCAGCGCGGTCGACGAGTTCGGTCAGACCATCGTGATGGTCACCCACGATCCCGCCGCTGCGTCGTACGCCAACCGGGTCATCTTCCTCGTCGACGGGAAGATCGTTGACGAGTTGCGCGAGCCCACACCTGATGCCGTGCTCGACATGATGAAGAGCCTGGGCTGATGGGCTTCCGCCTCATCTGGCGAAACGTCACCGCCAAGCCCTTTCGCTTCCTTCTCACCTGCTCGGCAGTGACGCTGGGCGTGATGTTCACTGTCGGTGTCTTCGTCTTCACCGACAGTCTGCGAGCGACGTTCGGCGACCTAGCCGATGACATTCAGGGCAACTTCGACATCCAGGTCCGGAGCGAGATTCCGTTCGGTGAACGTATCGATGCCCCGCAGGTACCCGTTGAGCTCAGCGACACCCTCGCCGCCGTCGAAGGCGTCGAGGCGGTCCAGCCCCGCATCATCTCCTTCAACACCATCGCCATCGACGGCGAGGGGGAGGCCCAGGTGACACTCGGTCCGCCGAACCTCGGTGTCAACTGGGAGTCCGACACTCCCAGTCCCCGCCTCTTCGTCCGAGAAGGCCGCGAGCCGCGCTCGTCGACCGAGATGGCGATGGATGTCGATGCCTTCGCCGACGGGACGTTCGAGATCGGCGGAACTTATACCGTCCTCACCAACGACAGCCCTCGCAGCTTCGAGCTCGTCGGCACGTTCTCGTTCGCCGATCCGGAGACCAACGCCTTGGTCGGCGCCAAGCTGATCGCTTTCGACACCGAGAGCGCTCTTGAGATCTTGAATCGCAACGAGGGCTATGACGACCTCACCGTCGTCGCCGCCGAGGGCCAGGACGTTGCGACCTTGCTGGCCCGGGTTCAGGCAGCCCTGCCCGACGGGTTCGAGGCGCTCACAAGCGAGGCGGCCGCCGATGAACAGGCTCAGGACTTCGACGATTTCATCAGCCGATTCCAGACGTTCCTCTTGGTCTTCGCCTTCATCATCTTGTTGGTGTCGGCGTTTGTCATTTACAACGTCTTCTCGATCCTGGTCGGCCAACGGATTCGCGAACTCGGTCTGCTCCGAGCCATCGGGGCAACCGGTCGGCAGGTCACGACGGCCCTCCTCGGCGAGGCTGCGATCGTGGCGATGTTCAGCACCGTGGTCGGAATCGCGACCGGCATCGGACTCGGTTGGACACTGCGTTGGCTCTTGTCGAGGTTCGAGTTCGCGCCGCAGGGCAACGATCTTCTTCTTGAGCCGGCGACCTTCATCTGGGGCGCGATAGTCGGCGTCGGAGTGACGATGGTGTCGGCCATCGTGCCGTCGTTCCGTGCACGTGATATCTCGCCGATGGCGGCCCTGCGTTCCGACGCTCGACTCGTCCACCGCCAGCCGGCCGTCAACACGGTGCTTGGTGGCTCCATCGTCATCGTGTCCTGGCTGATCCTGCTATTCGCCTTGATCAGCGACAACTGGCAGCTGGTGCTGTTGCTGGGCCCGATCGCCGCATTCGGCAACACAATCGGCTCGCGTCGGCTCAATCCGGGCGTTGCTCGCTACTCGACAGCGGCGTTCGGTATCGCCTTGTTGTTGCTGTCGCTGATTCTCGACCTTGGCACCGGCACGGTCCTCATCCTGCTCGGTGTCGCCGCCGGCACAACTTTCCTCGGCGTCGCCTCAATCAGCCCGATGTGGGCGCCGGGCATCGTTGGGGCTCTGGGGCGATGGCCGCTAGCGATCCTTCTGCTCCTGGTCGGGGTACCGCTAACGCTGCTCGGCGCTGCGGCGACCATCGGGTGCGCAGTCCTCTTCGTGATCCGGTTTGTTGCCCTGTTCACCGACCCTGGGTTTGCGGCCGGTGTTGAGGTTGTCGGCTTCGGATTTGCGATCACGTTTGCCCTCGGGTTGCTGGCGCTTGGCCTCCGCTGCATCGACACGTCCTTCATTCTCGGCTGGCGTATCTCCCGGGTGATCGCAGCGGTCTTCGTCTTCCTCGTCGGTGCCGTCGGTGTGGTGCTTGCGCTCACGGGCCTGGCCGGCCTCTTGACCCTCGAGACGGCGGAGATCGCGCTGCTGCCCGTCGGAGTCGTGCTCTTCGGCGCAGCGACGTGCCTGCGCCGTTTCCTCCCGACATCGATGCGCGCCAATGCCCGCATGGCCCGAGAGAACTCGCGTCGCAATCCCGACCGAACCGCATCGGCAGCAACCGCACTCATGATCGGCCTTGCCCTCGTCTCGACCGCCACCGTCGTTGCGTCGTCATTCAAGGCGACCTTCGCCGACATCTTGTCGGATTCGGTCACCAGCGACTGGTTCATCTCCGGCAACGCCCAGGGCGACCCAACGTTCAACTTCAGCACCGATCTGGCCCGTGATCTCGACATGCTCGACGAGACCGACACGGTGGTGCGTTACCGCTTTTCATTTGAGGCCTACCGCACCGTCGTCAACCAAGAGGTCCAGGACTCCTCGGCTACCGATCTCGCGAACTCGCTCGAGCATCTCAACCCGGACTTTGTCGAACTCGACGAGTCGTTGATCGGGCGAGACACGATATGGATCCACGAAGGCTTCGCTGCTGACAACCTGTTGGAGATCGGCGATTCGTTCGAGATCGAATTCCCCGATCAGGTCGTCGAGACGGTGACGGTCGGCGGCATTTTCACCGACGCATCGATCTATGGCAACCGGGTGATCTCACTCGAACTCTGGCAGGACCGGTATCCAACCGGAGGCGATCAGTTCCTGTCAGTCACCACCGCCAACGGTATCGACGATGACCGTGCGCGCGCCGCCATCCTGGCGATCACCGACAGCTACCCGCAGCTCAACGTCGATTCTCGAGAGGAGTTCCAGGAGCGCCAGGAGAACTCGATCGATCAGGCCCTAGTCGTCATCAACGTGTTGTTACTCGTGGCGATCGTGATCGCTCTCCTCGGCATTGCAATCACCCTTGCATTGTCCGTGTTCGAACGAACGAGAGAACTCGGCCTCGTCCGGGCGGTCGGCATGACCTCACGCCAGATGACCCGAATGGTGTTGTTCGAGGGCGCAATCATCGCGGTGTTCGGCGGCTTCTTAGGACTCATTCTCGGCACCTTGTTCGGTGCCGCAGCGGTGCAGGTGATCCCCGACGCCTTTATCTCGACTCTCGACATTCCAGTCACCGATCTGATGCAGTACCTCGCCATCGCTGCGATCGCCGGCATCGGTGCCGCCATGGTGCCGGCCCGTCGAGCAGCCCGCCTGAACGTCCTCGACGCGATCAGCCACGAGTAATCCGCGCCAGCGGATGTGGTTTGGCGAGAGACCGGGCCTGATCGCTGGTCAGGTCTGACAGTCGGCGCACCACCAGGTGCGTCGTCCGATGTCGCCGTGCTCGATCGTGCGAATCCGGCCGAGGCAGCGGTAGCAGCCCTGACCGGCCCGGTTGTACACCGCAAGACCCTTCGGGTGGGTTTGGCGTTTCCAGCGGCCGAGGTTGGCCTGGAGTTGCTCGGCAGCAGTCTCGTACAGGCGGCGCCGCATCGGCTCGTCGACCTCGGCGAGCGGGCGGAATGGGCTGACCTCACACGCCCAGAGCACCTCGTTTTTGTAGACGTTGCCGATGCCCGCTGCGAGCCGCTGATCGAGCAACACCTCGGCGATTTCGGTCGATGGGTCCGAGCAAGCGACTCGTTCGAGCACCGCGTCGAGATCGACATCGGCGTGACAAAGATCAGGGCCGAGGTGAGCGAGACGATCATCGGCCGCCGGCCCGACCTCGACCGTGGGGGCGGCGAAGCAGACGGCGACGTGTGACTCCGTCTCGAGCACGGCGCGGGCGAGATGACGCGACCGGCGCCATCGCTCGCCTTGCTCGTAGAGATGCCAGACGCCGGTCATGTGGAGATGGGTGCGGAGCGCAAGACCCCGTTCGACCACGATCTCGAGGAACTTGCCAACTGCCTCGACCGAACGGACCGTGTCGCCGACCCGCAGCCGGTACATGCCTCGGGACCGGATGCTGACAGCGGTCAACGACTCACCCAATAGCGCAGGACGAAGGGTGAGGGCCGTGTTGAAGAGGGTGTCGCCCTCGGGCATCAGGCGTTGGCCAGCAGCGCAGCGGCGTCGCGTGCGATCCGCTCAGTGGCCTCCTGGGCGGCCTTCGAGACGGCACCCATCACCGTGAACGAATGGGTGAGTTCACCTTCGCAGCGGTGCACAACCCTGACATCAGCTTCCTTCAGCGCCGCCGCGTACGCGTCGCCTTCCGAGCGCAGCGGGTCGAAGCCAGCGGTGACGATCAGCGCAGGTGGCTGCCCGGCGAGGTTCGACTCGAGGCCCGGGCTAGCCCTGCGGTCATCGGCATTGTCGTCGGTGATCCCACCCATGAGCGCGAAGAACTGCAGTATGAGTTCGCCCAGCGGCCACGCTTCCGCCATCGTGTCGCGCGAGTTGCCCTGCCAGGTGGCGTCGAGGCCCGGATAGAGCAGGATCTGGGCGACCGGTGCCGCAAGACCTTCCCGGCGACGTTCCTGACACACGACAGCAGAGATCTTACCTCCCTGCGAAGTGCCGGCGACGGCGACGCGAGCGGGGTCAATCCCGAGGCCGTCGGCATGGTCGATGACCCACTGGTACGCAGCGAGCGAATCGACAACGTCCGCCGGGAACGGATGCTCCGGAGCGAGGCGATAGTCGACCGAGATCACGACGGCCTGGCAGGCGTCGGAGAGCATCGTGCACAGGGTGTGGTCGGTTTCGAGACCGCCGATCACACCGCCGCCCTGGTGGAACCAGACGATCGCGTCGGATCGACCTGAGGTGCGGGGCGGGTGGTAGAGACGGATGGGAATGTTGCCTGCGGGGCCCGGGATCGTGCGGTCATGCACCGAAACCTCAGCGACAGGACCACCCGAGCCGATTTTGACCATTGCTTCGAAGCCGTCGCGGATCGTCTGTGTTGTGACCTCCGAGTCTGCGCTGCGGGCTCGGGCCGCCTGGACGAGCGACGCGTAGGCGTGGACGTGAAGATCGAGGGTGTGGCCATCTATCGTGGGGGACTCGCCATGACGGCGCCGCAGCGCCGCTTTGGGGAGACGGCGTTGCCCTCGGGCAAGAGTCTTGTCGATGCGTTCTTGGACGCTCATTCGTCGCGCAGAACGGTGATGTCGTGAGGATGGCTTTCGCGGAGACCGGCACCGGTGATGCGGGTGAGCCTGGTGCGGTGGCGCAGGTCGTCGAGGTCGGCGGCGCCGGCATAGCCCATGCCCGATCGCAGGCCACCGACGATCTGGCTGATGAGCTCCGACATCGGCCCGGCGTACCGGACACGACCCTCGACGCCTTCGGCGACGTGCTTGCCGGGGGCCTGGCCGGTGCCGTAGCGATCACTCGCCCGGCCTCGCATTGCACCCGAGGAGCCCATGCCCCGATAGGTCTTCCACATCGCCCCGTCGACGAGCTCAAGCTCGCCCGGTGCCTCGTCGACCCCGGCGAGCAGATTGCCGAGCATGACGGCGTCGGCGCCGGCGACGAACGCCTTGACGATGTCGCCGGAGGTGACGATGCCGCCATCGGCAATGATCGGGACACCGAGTTCGCGGGCGGCCTGGACGCATTTGTGGATTGCGGTCATCTGGGGCATTCCCGCACCAGCGACGATGCGGGTGGTGCAGATGCTGCCGGCCCCCACACCGACCTTTATGACATCGGCACCGGCCTCGACGAGGGTCTCGACGCCTTCTCGCGTGACGACGTTGCCGCCGACGACTGGCAGATCGGGCCAACCCTTCTTGATGGTGCGGACCGCATCGACGACCCCCTGGGTGTGGCCATGCGCAGTGTCGATCACGATCATGTCGACGCCTGCGGCCTCGAGGGCTTCGGTGCGCTCGGCGACATCGGTGACCCCGACGGCGGCGGCGACCCGGAGCCGCCCATTCGTATCGAGGGTTGCGTTGGGGTACTCGATGCGCTTGTCGATGTCCTTGACCGTGATCAGGCCCTGGAGCACACCGGCGTCGTCGACCAACGGCAGCTTCTCGATGCGATGCTCGTGCAGCACCTCGACTGCTTCCTCGAGGCTGGTACCGACGGGTGCGGTGACCAGACCGTCGGCGGTCATGAAATCGGTGACGGGCTGGGAGTACTGATCGGGGGTGCAGAACCGCACATCACGGTTGGTGAGAATGCCGACAAGGCGACCGTCGGGATCACAGATCGGCACGCCACTGATCTTGTGCCGTGCCATCAGCGCCTCCGCATCGTCAAGCGTGGAGGTGGGCGGGAGGCTGATCGGCGCCGAGATCATGCCGGCCTGCGCCCGCTTGACTCGATCGACCTCTTCGGCCTGCTGCTCGATGGTGAGGTTGCGGTGCAGCACCCCGATCCCGCCGGCGCGAGCGATAGCGATCGCCAACGGGGATTCGGTGACGGTGTCCATCGCCGCTGACATCAACGGCACGGCCAACTCGATACCCGCCATGGACGTGGAGGTGTCAGCTTCGGTGGGCAGGACTTCGCTCCAACCGGGGACGACCAGCACGTCGTCGAAGGTGAGCGCCTCGGAACCGGAGAGCACCTTGTCGTTCATCGTCTCACGATAGAGGAAACCTCGCCGCTGACAAGGACCCGGGAAGGAGGGGCTGGGTCATGACGGCGACGACGTGTCCCAGGCCTCCTACACTCACCAGAGTTGACCGACGCGTGTGCGTCGCCCGACGATGCCGCCGATGAAGTTACTCCGAGAACCGCTCCCCGGACTCCTCGAGTTCGAGCTCGCCATCCACGGCGACGATCGCGGCTCGTTCCGGGAGACGTTCAACCGGGTGACCCTTGCCGGATTCGGGGTCGACCTCGACATCATGCAAGACAACGAGTCCTGGTCAGCGAGGCGCGGCACGATCCGCGGCCTTCACCTTCAGACCGGCGAGGCCTCCCAGGGCAAGCTGATCCGGGTGACTCGTGGTCGGGTGCTCGACGTGGCGCTCGACCTCCGCCCCCATTCGCCAACCCACCTTCAGCACGTCGCGATCGAGCTGAGCGGCGAGACTCCCCGGCTGTTCTGGATCCCCGCCGGGTTCGCCCATGGATTCTGCACACTCGAGGACGACACGGTCATGACCTACAAGGTCGATGCCCCGTATGACCCCGGTGCCGAGCGAACGATCCGGTTCGACGATCCCGAACTCGGGATCGACTGGCCGATCGACCGGGCCGACGCCGTTCTGTCCGACAAGGACGCAGTCGCCGCTCCCCTGTCGGCCTACCTAGCCGAGGTCACAGCGTGAGGGTTCTCGTCACCGGTGGCTGTGGTTTCATCGGCTCGGCCGTCGTGCGTCATCTAATGCAGGAGACCGAGCACGAGGTCATCAACGTCGACCTGATGACCTATGCCGCCACGGAGGGATCGGTCAAGTCGGTCGTGAACGACGAGCGATACCGCCATCTTGCGATCGACATCCGCGACCCCGAGGCGGTCAAAGCTGCCTTCCTCGACCACCAGCCCGACGCGGTCATGCATCTGGCAGCCGAAAGCCACGTCGACCGTTCAATCGACGGGCCTGAGGAGTTCGTGCTCACGAACATCGTCGGCACGATGCAGCTGCTGCAGGCGTCTCGGCGGCTGATGGCAACTCGCAGCGACGACGGTGCCGGCTTTCGATTCCTTCACGTCTCAACCGACGAGGTCTTCGGCGATCTCGGGTACGAAACCGAACCCTTCGACGAAGCCACGCCGTACAGCCCGCGATCGCCGTATTCGGCGTCGAAAGCGGCCGCTGACCACCTCGTGCGGGCTTGGGGTGAGACCTATGGCGTACCGGTGCTCATCACCAACTGCTCGAACAACTACGGACCCTTCCACTTCCCGGAGAAGCTGATCCCGCTCATCACGCTCAAGGCGATCGCCGGTGAACCGCTCCCCGTCTACGGCACGGGCGAGAACGTGCGCGATTGGCTCTTCGTCACCGACCATGCCGCTGCGCTCACACAGGTGCTCACCGCCGGCACGGTCGGTGAGACGTATGTGATCGGCGGTGCTGCCGAGCGTTCGAACCTCCAGGTCGTCGAGACAATCTGCGACCTCGTCGACGAACGACTCGGCGTGAGGACGGAGGGCCCGCGGCGCGATCTCATCACTCTGGTCACCGACCGACCCGGCCACGACCTCCGCTACGCCGTCGACTCCTCAAAGCTGCAGCAAGAACTCGGCTGGAGCCCGACGCTGACCTTCGAGGAAGGTATCGCCCGGACAGTCGATTGGTACCTCGCCAACGAAGCCTGGTGGAGGCCGATCCAGGACGGCACTTACGGCGGTGACCGACTGGGGCTGGCATGACCCGAGTTCTCGTCACCGGAGGCGGAGGGCAACTTGGGCGATCGATCGCCGATCGCGTCGACGAAGCCCGTTTTGCTCATCTCGACGTGCACATCCTGACACGAGCCGCACTCGACCTCAGCAATCTCCCCCAGGTGCAGATGACATTGGCCGAATTCGACCCCGAGGTCATCATCAACGCCGCTGCGTACACCAACGTTGACCAAGCCGAGGACGAGCCCGGGCGTGCGTTGAACGCGAACGAAGGCGGCGCTGGCCTGCTTGCAGGGTTCGGGCGACGCCTCATCCATCTCTCGACCGATTTCGTCTTCGACGGCGCGAAGGGCGGCTGGTATGTCGAGGACGATGCCACTGCGCCGCTCGGCCACTACGGCCGGACCAAGGCACTCGGCGAAGCAGCTATCCGAGCACAGATCGACAATCACCTCATCCTCCGCACCTCATGGCTCTACAGCGCCCACGGCCACAACTTCGTGAAAACGATGCTGCGACTCGCGACCAACAACGCCGACATGCGAGTGGTCGCCGACCAAGTCGGCTGCCCGACCAGCGCCCACGACCTGGCCGATGCGCTCCTCCGACTGGTCGACACCGACCACCTCGGCACGTTCCATCTCGCCGGCACCGAAGAGGCGACCTGGCACGAGTTCGCTGTCGGCATCGTCGAAGCGGCTGGGATCGATGTTGAGGTCGAGGCGATCGCCACCACCGAGTACTCAACCCGAGCGCCCCGTCCGGCCAACAGTCGACTCGACAGCACTGCGATTGCCGACGCCGCCGGCATCCGGCTCCCTGGGTGGCGCACCTCGCTCCCAGCCGTGATCGAGCAGATCCAGGCCCTCAGCGACTAGGACAGAAGCATGCAGAAGGGCATCATCTTGGCCGGCGGTACCGGAAGCCGTCTGCACCCGCTGACGCTCGGCGCCTCGAAACAGCTGCTGCCGGTCTTCGACAAGCCGATGATCTATTACCCGCTGTCCGTGCTGATGCTGGCCGGGTTACGGGAGATTTTGATCATCACGACGCCGGTCGACCGCCCGGCCTTCGAACGCCTGCTCGGCGACGGCTCCCAGTGGGGCGTCAAGCTCTCGTACGCCACCCAGGCCGAACCCAACGGCATCGCCGAGGCGTTTATCATCGGCGAGGAGTTCCTCGAAGGCGACGGCTGTGCGTTGATCCTCGGAGACAACCTCTTCTACGGCGGCGGTCTTCGCGAACTTCTCCTCGCTGCAGCCGAGGCCCCCTCCGGGGCGCGCGTGTTCGCGAAGGAAGTCCCCGATCCCGCACGCTACGGCGTCGTGGCCTTCGGCGACGACGGTACGGCCACGGGTATCGAGGAAAAGCCCGAACAACCTCAGAGCACCTGGGCTGTCACCGGCCTCTACTTCTTCGATGGCGAAGTGGTCGACATCGCCAAGTCCATTTCCCCATCGGCACGAGGTGAGCTCGAGATCACGGCGGTCAACCAGGCATACCTCGACCGAGGTGAACTGCGGGTCGTGCAGATGGGCCGAGGGCTTGCGTGGCTCGACACCGGCACCTTCGCCTCGCTGGTCGAGGCGTCGGAGTTCGTCCGGGTGCTCGAGACCCGTCAGCGACTCAAGATCGGCTCGCCCGAGGACGTCGCGTACGAGATGGGCTTCATCACCGCCCAGCAGCTGAAGGATCTCGCTATACCTCTGCTGAAGTCGGGCTACGGCGAAGGTCTACTTGCTCGGGCCGAGCGCGGCCTCGCGCAGGGTCGCTAGCCGATGGCGTCGGCGACAATCGCCGCCGCCCGTTCGGCGGGTGTGGTCGACGAATCGAGCAGGACGTGATGACCGAGGAACGCCTCGGCTCCGGCTCGCACGTCGTCACGGGCACGGGGCGACTCGTGCAGCACGGCCCGGAGTTCCTCGCTCGACCGAGTGACCGTGAAACCGCCCATCGGTTCGGAGAATGTGGGCTCCCGCTCGCCGTGTGGGTTGTGGTACGCCAACTCGACCCCGGAGGCCAGGGCGTCGAGGGCCACGGTGCTGAAGCGGCTGACGAGGTGGCCGGTGCCGGCGAGCAACTCATCGATCGAACGATCGCTCACCGGATACGCCACACGTCCCCGTTCAGCGACGTGGCGTGACAGTACCCATGGCCGCTGCTCGGCTTCAGAGGCGGCCGCGACACCGGCGAGCCACTCTCGTCGGGCGTCGGTACGCACTCCGTAGGTGAAGTTCGAGTTCACCAGCACTGTGTTGGACGGCGAACCGGCGGGGGCCTGCCACAGTCGGCTGATGCGCTCGCTGCCGATCGCGGTGGCCCTGTCGGCACCAAGAAGCTGACGGGAGGCCTCGCCGAGGGTGAAGACGTGATCGACACGCCGGTACGCCCGACGTTCGAGACCGGTGTCGACGTCGTTGTAATCCTGCACCCCTTCGACCCAGGCGAAGGTCGGCACCGAGGCCGCCTGGGCCCGCTCGACCAGCGTGCGAGGCACGCCCCAGTCGTTCATGACGACCACGGCAGCGGTTCGGCTGAGGAGGCCGTCGATGCTGACCAGTTCGGTCGGCGTCCGGCCCGCCTGGGCGACGGTGTCGGCGAGGCGACGGACGGTCGGACGGAACCGGTGCAACGGCTTCCATGGCACCACGGGCACCGCGACGCCGGCCGCGATCTTGCGAGCGCCGAGCGCGACTCGAAGTCGATCGAGCTCAGGGAGGTGGTAGCCGGCCTGGGCGACGAGCATGACGCCGTACGCGGTGGGTGCCGGGTCGAGCCAGGCGTAGCGGTCGGTCATCCCGCCCAGGGTCCGAGTCGGTTGGGCGCGGGACCGGTGCAACCGGGCGTGACGATGTAGACATCCCCGGCGCCGGGCGAGTCTGCGGGAACGTCGATCGACGCCGTAGTGATGACGAGATGGTCGAGGTCGGGGCCAGCAAAGGTTGGGCAGGTCACGAGCGGGGTGGGTAGCTCGATCATCTCGACACAGTCGGTGCCGTCGAGACACCGCACGGCGCTGCCGCCCCAGAAGGCGATCCACAAACGGTCCTCGTCGTCGATGCACATGCCGTCGGGCGAGCCCCAGGCCTCGTCGATGACGACATGTGGGCGGCGGCCGCCGACACGGCCGGTCTCGAGGTCGTAGTCGAAGGCGTCGATGTGGCCGGTCGGGGTATCGATCCAGTACATCGTCGAGTGTTCGGCGGACCAGGCAATTCCGTTGGCGATCGTCGCCGACTCGACGAGGGCGATCGGTTCGCCGCCGTCCATCGACCAGAGCGCTCCGGCACCTGCCCGTGCGTCGCCGACCGTCATCGTGCCTCCGACGAAGCGACCGGCCGGATCGGGCTTGCCGTCGTTGGCGCGCACGTCCAGCGCCGCCTGAGCGAGCGGCGAACGGACGGCACCGACTTCGTCGACCAGACCGATCGGCGTCGATGCGAGGATGTCGCCCGTCGTCGTCAACGCGACAGCGCCGACAGGCATGGCGTGCTGTCGGACGAGGCGGCTGCTGCCATCGAACGCAGTGGCGTGAATTTCACCTCGCAGGATGTCGACCCACACGATCTCGCCAGACTCGGCGCGCCAAACCGGCCCTTCCCCGAGTTCGGCGCCGGCGGCAATGAGCCGCTCTGCGCGCATCACTCGCTCCCGAGCTTGGCGGTGACACCGCCGTCGACCACCAACATCTGGCCGGTCGTGTACGGCGACTGATCACGATCTGCGAGGTGCAGCACCGACGGCGCGATCTGTTCGGGCGTGGCGACGAACCCGAGGGGTGTGCCGGCCGCTAGTTCGGCGAGGTTCCCCTCTGTCCCGTCGGGATGCGGGCGCCGGTCGAGGCCATCGCGCAGCATCGCCGTATCGACGGCCCCAGGCAGCACTGCGTTGCATCGCACCCCCGACGCCGCCAGTTCAATGGCGGCAGAGCGGGTCAGCGCAGAGAGCGCCCCCTTCGAGATCGCGTAGACGGCAACATTGATCGAAGTCGCGATCGCGTGCACCGACGAAACGTTGACGACCGCACCGCGCGATTGGGACAGCATTGCGGTTGATTCGCGAATCGCCTGAAACCCACTTCGGACGTTGGTGTTCATCACCGCCGCCCACTCGTCATCCGAGGTCTCGACGATCGGCTTGTTGACCTGCACGGCGGCATTGTTGACCAGCGCATCGAGTCGGCCATAGGAGCGGATGTGTTCGAACGCCCGGGCGACCTCGCCGTCGGCGCCGATGTCGGCAAGCACGAAGTCGTCAACCTGAACGCCATCGTCGGGTTCACTGCGGTCGATGCCGACAACGTGCCAGCCCTCGGCCCGGAACGTGGCAACCATGGCGCGGCCGAGGCCGCCGCAGGCTCCGGTGATGACCACGCGGCGAGTCATGGCAGCTCGATCTCCACCCCGAGCTCGCGCGCCAGGTTCGCAATCGAGCGCTTGTGCACTCGAGCGGACGCTTCGAGCGTGTTGGACGCGTTGTGACTTCCGAAGATCACGGTGTCGATGCCGCGAATCGGGTTGTCGGGGCCCGGCGGCTCCTCCTCCAGAACGTCCACGGCAGCGCCTGCGAGGTGCCCGGAGCGGAGCACGGCGGCGAGAGCCACGGTATCGACGACTTCGCCGCGCCCGGTGTTGACGAGATAGCCACCCGCCGGCATCGACTGCAGACGCTCGGCGTTCACCAAGCGCCTGGTGCTGTCGTTGAGCGGTGCGTTGACCGACACGACGTGCGAGGTGGCAATGAGTTCATCGATCTCCATGATCGTGCAGCCGTCGGCCTCAGCAGCCACTTGGCTCTCGGGCATGGGATCCGAGCCGACGACGTCCATCCGAGCGACGACACCCCGTCGAACCACGGCACGGCCGATGCCGCCGAGACCGATGACACCGAGCCGCAGGCCCCCGAGTGAGTGACCGGGTGGCTTGGGCCAGCCGCCATCACGAACACCCTCGTGGATCACATGGAGCTGACGGAGCAGCATCACGATGTAGCCGAACGCGACGTCGGCGACCTCTTCGTCGAAGGCACCGGGCGTGTTGGTGACGGGGACGCCCATGGCGGCGGCGTGAGCCCTGTCGATGCCGTCCACACCGATGCCCCACTTAGAGATCGCCTTGAGCTCGAGCCGGTCGATCACGTCGGCGGTGAACTTGTCGTCACCTGCGACAACGCCGACACATCCCTCGAGGGCAGCGACGAGTGCATCACCCTCGAGGTGCTGGCCCGGGATCTCGGGCACGACGACCTCGAAGCCGGCGGCTTCCATGGCCGGACGCCAGTGCTCGATGTCGCGGATGAGTTGGATGCAGGTGATGCCGATCTTCACAGGAGCCCCTCTCGTTGCATGCGGTGGAGCGCCTCTGCGAGCACGAAGTCAGGCTCCTCGTCAATATCGGTCGCTTCCAGCGGGTCAATCTCGAACAGCAAGGGCCGGTCACCAAATCGACGGCCCTCGGCGATCTGCTCACGGGAGAACACGTACATGCCGGAGTTCTCCTCGAAGAGCGGGGGCAGGTCCTGGGTGCGGAGCAGGACGACCGGGTCGTGGTTGACCGGTTGCGATTCGGCGTCGTAGAGCCGGGTCTGGAGCCGAGTCACCGAGAAGAGCGAGTCGTGTTCGAGGGACGACTCGAGGGCGGCGAGACCAGCCTCGATGGTGTCGGGTCGCAGCAAAGGGCTCGTCGAGTGCACCTGCAGGTACCAGTCGGAGTCGGCGACCGTGGCGTCGTGCTGAAGGATCGCCGTCATCGGTGTCTCCCCGCCGAGCAGGTGAGCCGGACGGTCGATGACCAGCACGTCGGGGAAGTGCTCGGCGCACTGTTCGGCGACTGTGGGGCTGTCGGTGTCGATCAGGATGCGCTCGACGTCCGGCACCGCTTCAAGCGTGCGCAACATGTGGTGGAACAGCGGTGCGCCGTCGAGATCCCGGTAGTTCTTACCCGGAACCCGCTCACTTGAGTGGCGCATCGGCATAAAGGCGACCACCTTCGGCATGAGACTCCTTCGCAGGTCACCTGGGCAGTCGTTCGGCCCTCGGCGTGAACCCTTTGGGGTAGTAGAAGCGGCGCTTGAGCGTACCGGTCGGATCGCCGTCCTGACGGAAGCCTTTCCATGACCCCCAGAACTGCGCGGCCCTGAACTTCGGGATCGCGACGACATTGCGGAAGAACTTCCGTCTCGGGACCGATGCGAGGTAATCCCGGCCGGTATTGGCCAAGAAAAGGCCGAGAGCTTCGACGGCCGACATCTTCTGATGGCCGAAGATCCGCTTGTGGGCGATGGCCTCGCGTCGGTAGCGGTTGACCGTCTTCGAGAACGACTCGTCGTGAAGGTGCACGATCGAAGCGCCCGCCTCGTACCAGAGGCGATGGCCAAGTTCCTGCGCCCGCTTGGCCCATGCCATGTCTTCGAGTCCGGTGAGGAGTTCGTCATAGGGCAGTTTGCGCCACACCGATGCCCGCACCGCACAGTTGGCGTTGTTGCAGAACGGGTGATTCTGGTCGGGGTCGGATTTGTCGGGGAACCAACGCCGCATGATCTCCATCTCGGAGAAGGCGGTGAGATCCTCGTCGCCGGTCTGGCGGCCGTACACGAGCGAAACATCGGCATGGGTCTCGAACGGAGCAATCAGGTGCTCGAGCCAGAACTCATCGACCGGGTAGACGTGGGCCGAGATGAAAACGATCATATCCCCCGTCGCCTCGGCACACCCTACGTTGAGGGCCCGGCCGAAGCTGAAGTCCTTCGGCGCGATGTGAACGATGTCGGCCCCAGCGGCCTTGCTGATAACGACCGATTCGTCGGTCGAGCCGGAGTCAACGAGCATCACTTGCTCAGGCTGGCGGGTCTGCGCAGCGATGCCCTCGAAGAGCGTTGGCAGATGTGCCGCTTCGTTCAGTGCCCGAATGACGATCGAAACCGTGCCCACGGAACCAAGGCTACCGCGTGGCTAACTGCCGCTAGCGTTCTCCCCATGCCTACCGTGACCGTAGTCGTCCTCACCATGGGCGACCGTCCGGCCGAGCTTGCGGCGGCGATGGAATCCGCTCGGCAGCAGTCAGTCGACGTCGAGATCGTGCTGGTCGTAAACGGTGGCGATCCCGACCGGTCGCTCGCCGACATCATCGTCGAGCCGGGCGAGAACCTCGGCATTCCTGAGGGACGCAACCGCGGCGCGGCCGCAGGCACGGGCACGTTGCTCTGTTTCCTTGACGACGATGGCGCACTCGACGGTGACGTCTTCGGCCCCGCCGTCAAGGAGTTCGCCGCCGACGATCGGCTCGGCGTCCTTGGGCTCCGCGTGGTCGACGAGCACGGCAGGACCGCTCGCCGCCATGTCCCCGGGCTGCGCAAGGATGCCGAGCGCTCGGCGCCCGCGACGGCGTTTTCGGGTGGCGCGTGCCTCGTGCGACGCTCGGCGTTCGACGAGGTCGGTGGCCTTTGCGGCCCGTTCCACTACGGCCTCGAGGAAACCGATCTTGCCTGGCGCCTGATCGATGCCCGGTGGGAGATCACGTACCGAGCAGACCTCAAGATGCGACATCCACAAAGCAACCCGACTCGTCATCCCGAGTTCTTCTTCCACACGGCCCGAAATCGCGTGTGGCTCGCTCACCGATCTCTGCCGCTCACGTTGGCGGTGCTCTATGTCGCGAACTGGACCCTCGTCACGGTCGGCCGCAATATCAACCGGCCAACGGCCGTACAGGCGCACCTATACGGGACACTCGTGGGACTCCGCGAGCGACCCGGGCCGCGTCGTCCGGTGGCGTGGCGCACGGTCGGAGCGCTCTGCCGCATGGGCCGACCGCCCGTGATCTGATCAGACGCGGAGACGGTCGTATGCGGCTGCCGCTCGGTCGAGGTCAACACCGGCATCAGACCAGATCCTCTCCGGTCCGGCCGGATCACGAGCTGTCGTCGGCGCACCGACAAATCCACTGCCTTCTTTGCTAACCCGGTCGGAGGCGACGGTCTCAGCCTCGACGGCGTCGACCCAGACATCGGCTTCGGGCGAAGCATCGCCGAACAGGTCAACCGTAAGACTGCGCAGGATCGCACGCTGACTATCTGGCCCGGCGTAGTCCATCACCCGACATGGGTGCGCCGCCGCCACCGCAGCAAGTGTTTCGAGCGAGCGCGCCACGAAGTCGGGAATGCTTGCCGGATCCAGCCAGGCGTACCAGCTGGGATCCCGTTGCTGATACGCCAACATCGACCACATCGTCTCGATCGGATCGCGCACACCGAGGACAATCTCGACCCGTCGACCAGCCTCGACGAGCGATTCGATTCCGGCCACCAGCCGGGATGCCTCAAAGTCGAAAAACTCAGGATGAGTCTTCTCCACAAACCACGATGGCTCACCGGTCGCAGGCCGCCCGGGGATCACCGCCCCGATACCGTCCTGCACCTCGATCGCCTGGCCGCCAGCATCGACGTCGCAGAAAGCCTGGGGGTAGCGGCGACCGTGCTGCCCGAGCGCCCGCCAGGTGTCGGCGTATCCCTCAACCTCAACTGCGGGATGGCGGCGGATCCGGTCGAACAACAAGGTGCTTCCGGTGCGCTGAACGGTCACCAACGCCAAGACGTCGCGACCAGCGCCACTGCTAGTTGCAGCGTCAGCCAAGACACGTTCGGCCCGCTCGCGAGAGAGTCGGCTGCTGGTCTCTGCACTCCGACGTGCGTACTTCTCGTCGATCCCCTTCGCCGTCGACCGCAGCGCAACGAGACGTTGCTCAAGGTCAGCTACTGCTTGGGCTTGACGTTGCTCGAGATCAGCTACTGCTTGGGCTTGACGTTGCTCGAGATCAGCTACTGCTTGGGCTTGCTGATCCCTTGCCTGGTTCATTGCGCGCTGGAGACGTCGGATCGTCGTTTGCTGCCAGGCAGTGACGAGTACAAACCCGCCAACGCTCATAACAACACCAGCGGCGACGAGCAGGCCGAGTTCGGCAACGGCACCCACCGAGACACCAACTGCGCCGAGCACAACGAGTAGGACGGGACGAGACCGCAGCACTTGCCTCATGAGGCGTCGGCTCCGATGGCCTGAAGGATGACCTGAGCGGCGCGTTCAGCGGAGGAGGTCCCTATCTCAATGCTGACCTGCTCGGCAAAGAAGCCGGCCGACCGCTCGCGGTACGTACCGCGCCAATCGAGCGCTTCAGTGATCGCTGCAGCCAGCGTCTCGGCCGACGAACCAATGCGGAACGCCTCACCTGGCTTAGCGAAGGTCGGCACCCGCTCACCGTGGGGGTTGTGGTACACGAACGGCACACCGCGAGCCATCGCCTCGAACGGCACGGTGCTAAAGCGCGAGACCAGCACGTCGGCGTAGGTCAAGAGGTGACGCATCGGGGCCGCCGAGATCGGTGTACCGGCTGGCAAAACACCATCGGCCTGATGCTGGGACACAAGGATGTCGACCTCCGCAAGTTCGCCTGCTCGGAGGACTGAGTCAAGCCACCGACTCCGTTCGTCAGTCAGCACGTTGTAGGTGAAGTTCGAATTGACGACAACTTGCCGGCCCGAACCGAAGCAACGTTCCGGACCAACCGCAATCGGTTCAAGGCGGGAACTCCCAACGATGTGGGTCGTAGCGCCTTCCAGCGACCGAACATCGTTCGCCCCCTGACACAACACGATGTCCGCCCAGCGGTAGGGCTTGCGAACTCGTCCGGTGTCGACGTCGTCAAAATCCTGGACACCCTCAACCTTTGCGAACGTCGGTACCCCTCGTTCGCGAGCGACATCGATCAAGTCTTTGGTCGGACCCCAGTCGTTCAGCATCACTGCGCCAGCGAAAGGCGGAAGATCACTCCAGTTCTCCGGTGGGTTGAACAGCACCGAGACCCCGTGACGTCGCATCTCCACACGGACATCCTCGGGGTGATGACGGGTAACGACCCAGGAAACGCTCACGCCACACGCCTCGAGGGCGCGAGCTAGCGGCACCATCTCTTCGACGTGGTAACGAGCCATCGGGAACATCACAATGCCCCCGAACAGTTCGCGAGCCTGGGCAATGTCGAAAATGCGGGGTTCTACGACCTCAATCACGCCGTCGCCGGACTTTCGCAGGGGCGTCGGTGCCGGCGCCGCATCGACCTGATCGGCATCGTCCACATGACCCGACCGAGCGAGCAACGTCTCGACCGTGCTCGTCACGAGCGCTGCGATTTGATCGCGGCGCTCCGGGGTGAAGTTCGGGTCAGCACGAACGATGCGGTTAAGGGCGTTCTGCGCAAGCTTTCCGATGTCGACATGGTCCTTCGCGAAGAACCAGCTGTCGGCAGGTATCAGGCGGCTCAGGCCATCAATCTGCGCTTGGTCACCGGAAGCAATAGCGAGTGCGAGCGATGGGATCAGCCGACGAATCACGCGCAGCCGGTGCTCGTAGACGCTAAGAGGCTCGTCGAACCGGTACGGCGTACCGTCGATTCGGGACGCGTTATCGAGCGGAGCCTCCAGCTGCCCAAGCACGGCAACCGCTGCGAGAGCGTGGTCAGCGGGGGCACCGAGCACCATGCCGGAACGGCGCTGCCGGTAAGACACACCGACATCTTTGACGTAGGTGAACCGGTAGCCATGCCGCATGACTCGCATCCATGCCTCGAAGTCCTCCGACGAGCGCATCGTTTCGTTGAAGCCCTGGAGCGCTCGAAACTCAGCAGTTCTAAGCATCGGCGCCGTCGCAATGAACGGGATTTCGCCGCGTTGCCCAATGAAGGAAACGACCTCCACCTTGTCAACCGCTGTCCGGGGCGGCAGGTCGAGCGGGGTGTCTTCCGCGACCGGCATCCAGTCGCAGTACACGCCAATCACCGACGAGTCCGTCTCGTTCGCTAGGGCTTTGGCGCGAGTCTCCAAGCTGCGCGGAAACAAGAAATCATCAGCATCAAGGAAGGTGATGAAGGCGCCGCGAGCGGCGGCAAGGCCGGTGTTTCGTGCAGACGGAAGGCCTCGATTGTAATCATGGCGGATGACCGAGAATCGGTCTTCCTTGGCCGCCCAATCACCGGCGATGTCCATCGTATAGTCTGTGGAGCAATCGTCGATGACGATGCACTCGAAGTCGCCAAGCGTTTGCGCTGCAATCGAGGTAAGGCAGTCGTCCAGCCAGGTCTGCTCGTTGTAGGCCGGCACCACGACGGTGACAAACGGATCGAGCCCGCCTCCTGGGCTGAGCGCTGAGCCTGGGGCGAATGCTGATCGTTGCGAAGTCGATTCCGCGTTGCGGGACCTGAGGGCAATCATGCCCCGAAGACGCTGGCGTAGCTTGCTGTAACTCACCCACAACGCCTTGAGGTGCGGACGCATTCCTGGCGGGACGCGTCGATAGAAGCGAACGGCAACACTCTCGTTGGCCATTACGTCAGGATAGCCGAGGCCCAGCCCAGCCTTTGCTGCGCATCGGTTCAAGCACATTCGACATTCAAGGCCTGCGCAAGCCTCTCAGAATCGGCGTTGTGTCCGGCATTCGTCTGCCGTTTGCTCCCGAACGAAGTCGTGTTGCCGCATGCGTTATACCGGTAACCTTCCACGGTGGCAACGGCCTACGACCAACTTCCTCTTGCTCATCGCTCCCCTGTTGTCGTTGTCTCAGCGAGCAGATCTGGCTCGACCCTGCTGCAACGAGTCCTCAACACGCACAACAAGCTGACAATCTGGGGCGAACACTTCGGCCTTCTCGGTCCGCTTATGCAGTCACTGTGGTTAGCTCAACGCGACGAAGCCAATCTCGCCAGGGGCTTCGAACGCCACACCAACATTCTCACAAGCGACCCAGCAGCACTTGCGGACGAAGCCAATCCTCACCTCAACCCTTTCGACGCTGCCGGCTATCAAGATTTCCTTGCGACCTCGATCGTCGAATTGTTCGCTGGCGGAATCCCCGACGATGTCAGATGGGGCTTCAAGGAGATCCGATACCGCAAGTCCGAGCTCATCCAGATGGAACGGCTTTTCCCAGAACTCCGGGTGATCGTCTTGGCCCGACGGCCAGCGGATCAGATTTCATCGATGCTCCGAGCGCCCTGGCGTCCCTATCACGACAGCAACGATCCAGGGCAGAGGGCCCAAATGGAGGCCAAGGTTGCCAAAATGGCGTCGAACTGGCACACACAGTACGCCAGCCTTCATGAGTACGCTTCGATCTCTCCGGGACGAGTTCTTCGAATCGGCTACGGCGATCTCAACACCGACCGCATGGATCTTGATGCCCTGTTTGGTCATCTGGGGATTGAGCCACCACCCCGCGCAGCGGTGGAGCAAGTACTCGCCAAGAAGGTCGGCTCTTCAGACAGGAGCAAACGCTGGAACGATGCCGACAAAGAACTCGTTTACCAACTCATCACCGAGTACGAGTGGCCCGAGGGTCATGACGAAATCATTGCCAGCTTTGGCAGCTCGATATGACTTCAGTCGTTGGCTGCGTCGACATAGTGCTCGTAGGCCTCGAGCGTCTCACCGGTGTCGCCAAACGAGCGCACCTCGCCCTGCTCAAGCCACAGGACCCGGTCGCAAGTCCGCAGTGCTGACGACGAATGCGAGACGAGCACAACCGTGCCCGCTGATGCGCAAACGGCCTGCATTCGTTCTTCGGACCTCTTGCGGAAGCCACGATCGCCGACCGCAAGCGCCTCATCCAAAAGCAAGATCTCAGGCACACGCGACGTGGCAATGGCAAACGTCAAGCGTGCACGCATGCCAGACGAATATGTCCGCATCGGGCGGTCGATCGCACTACCAATCCCGGCGAACTCGATGATCGAATCAGTGATCTCGGCGATCTCTTCGCAGCGCATGCCGAGAACAAGGCAGCCAATCTCGATATTCTGACGGCCAGATAAAGCCGGTCGCAGTGCTGCGCCCACCCCGAGCAAGGTCGGCTGAGACGAGACACGAATTCGGCCCTGGTCGATGGGTGAAAGCCCCGAGATCGCCTGCATAAGCGTCGACTTTCCGGACCCATTCGAACCCACGACGCCAATAGTTTCACCTCGATTGAACTGCACCGAGACGTTGCGCAGCGCTTGGACCTCAACGACATCACGAAAGCGCCCCGAAGTCAGTAGGTTGCGCAGCGGGGAGTTTGAACGATCGAGGCGCAATCGATACGTAATGCTCAGGTCCTCGACAATGATCGTCGGCTCAGGGATCATTCGCCGTACCGTCGCTCGGCGCCGAAAAACGCACGAAATCCTATTGGCACAATCAGCAGACACCAGATCACCAGACTCCACAGCTGGGCCGATCGAAGGTCGGAATCAATCACGACCCACCGAGTGACACCGATGATCGCGTAAATCGGATTGATCGCCAGATAGTTGAGTACCCGCTCAGATTCGATGTAGTCCTCAATTGGAAAGATCACGCCTGACCCGTACATCAACACGCGGAAAAGATGCGTGAGAAGTGGCCCGAGATCATTGAAGGCGAATCCGGCGCGAGCGGCAACCAACGAAAAACCCGTATTTAGAAGGAAGTGGGCAAGTAAAACCGCGGGTAGGAGCAGCCACTGCCACATGGGCTCGACTCCAGCGAGGCCCACTACTACGAACATGACAATCAGGGACGGAAAGAACGAGTACATCTGCCCGATAACGATGCCGAGCGGAAGGAGCGCTCGAGGGAACTGGATGCTGCGGATGAGGCCTCGACTTCGCTCGACCGAGCTGGTCGAAGCCTGGATGACCGCCTGCGTCATCCGAAAGAACAGCACACCGACGACCAGTCGGCTCAAGAAGTCGGCAGATCCTCGGTTGCTTTGAATAATCACGCCGAAAACCACGAAGTACACCGTGATCATCAGCGCTGGGTTGATGATCAGCCAGAGCTGCCCAAAGAGGAAATCTGCGTTTCGTTCGCGAGACTCGCGACGTGGCACGGTGAGGAGATAATCCCTTCGAGCCCAGAGGTCTCGGGTGTACTCACCGAGTTTGATCGGGCGCCCAAGATCGAAAAGTTCTGGGTGATCAGCCGACATCAAATTGAATCTTAGCGGTCACGTCCTGCAGCTCACGGTGCACGCTCGTCGCCATCATGACCTCGATGCTTTGACAATCACTTGCGGGCAGTGCGTGGCCGTTACGATTTGGCGAGCAATCCCGCACGGAGAGACACGAGGATGTTCTTTGCTGGCTAGTCACCTCAGGCACGAGCTTGACCTCGCCCCAAATCCGACCGGCGTTGCACTCGCACCCTGCCCTGCCCTGCCCTGCCCTGCCCTGCCCTGCCCTGAGGGAGCTTGCACAAAGCCGATAGAAACTCGCAGTGTTCCGTCAAACGAGAAGAACGGCGGCTCCCACCGCCAGCCAAGCGCGCGCCAGCTGCTCTTCCGTCAGGCAGCTCACCGTTTCACTTCACAACTTCGAGAATCGCTTCGACAGCTAGGTCGGTGCACTGACCTTGTGCCTGAGGGCAAGCTGTAAAGACCGGTTCACGTGAGACAGGCTCGATCGAGGTGCCCCCCTCAGCCCCGGTACGTCATCCCCCGATAACCGGGTGAGAAACCGGCAGCCTCAAGCCGGGCAGCCACAGCGGTCTCACGCACCGGTTCACCGTCGACCTTTGCGATCTCGAGCTTGGTGAGGCGTCCGTTTTTCACCAGGCTCTGCACCGCCTCGATCCAGGCTTCTGTCTCGGCGGCGCCTGGGAAGGTCACCAGCGATCGACCGCCCCGATCGACGAGAACGATCGGTTCGCCATCGATGAGCACGACTTGGGCGCCGGCGCTGCGGGCTGGACGCCCCCGGGACTCGGGCCAGGCCACTGCTGCGCCATAGGGCTGGGCCGGATCGGTGGCGGCAAGCACGACCGGCGCATCGGCCTGCTCGACCTCCCGCACGGCCCGCAGCCGATCGACCGCACCCGGTAGGGCGAACTGAGCAGCACCGAGACCGGCGACGAAGTAGCCACGCCGTACCTCGCCCCGTTCCTCGAGCGCCTTCAGCACGGGGTACACACCGGCGAAGCCGCCCGAGACACCTTCGGCGAGGGCGGTCTCGCGGGTGAGGACGCCGTAGCGGTCGAGCAGCTGGTGCGCCTGGGCAAGCGATCGTTCGGTTGGCGACGGAACGGGGTGGCGCAGCGGTTCGACCAGCGCCCAGCGCCCGGCTGCGCTGGGCGGGCCCTGGGTGGTGAGGCCCCCAACTCGGGGCCGGCTGCGTCGTCCTCGGGCACGGCCGGCCTTGGGGGCCGATGCCGACTTCGAGCCGCTGATGAGCGACCGCACCGGGGCGAGCGAATCATTCGTGACCTCACCCGCCCAGACCAGGTCCCACAACGCGGTGTGGACGGCATCGGTGCCGTAGGGCAGTTCGGCGGCCTGCACGGCCGCAACGAGGTCGGGCCAGAACGATGCGCCCCGTTCACGCAGGTGGGCGCGGATTGCCTCGTGGGTCGGGTCGTCAGATGGCTCGTCGATGTCAGGGATCAGGAGGCCGACCTGATCGCGGTATGCGAGGCGGATGCGGCCATCGGTGGCGCCGAGGGAACCGGCCCCGACCCACACCACCTCACCGCTGGTGCACAGCTCGTCGAGGTCGCTGCTGCGATAGCCGTTGACCCGTGCGGCCAGGACATCGCGTTCGATCACCGAAGCCGCAATCGCCGCCCCCTGCATCTGGGCGACCGCTTCGGCCACCGCATCGACAGCGCGACGCCGAGAGCCGACCCCCTGCCAGGCCGGCAAGAACCGGGCAAGCGCGTCGCCCTCGACCGGTTCGATCTCGCGTCGCAGCGACGCCAGTGAGCGGCGTCGCAGCTGGCGAAGCACGTCGTCATCGCAGAACTCGCGCTCGGTGCCACCGGGCCGGAACTCGCCCCGCAAGAGATCGCCGTCCGACACGAGACGTTCGAGCGCACCGGCCGAACGGGTCTCCGAAATACCCAACCAGCGTGCGATATCACGGGCGTGGAACGGGCCGTGGGTGCGGGCGTAGCGACGACACAGATCACCGAGCGGATTGTCGACCGGGTCGGTGAAAACCGCCGGCAGCCCGATCGGGAGCGCGACCCCCACGGCGTCGCGCAGGCGGGCTGCGTCGTCGCTGGCCGCGATTTGATCGTCGTCAGCGATACGGACCTCGATCGCTCGGCGCTCCTCGAGCAGCGAACGCACCCAGGCATCGACCGGTGCCCCGTCGACCGAACGAGCCTCAAGATCGAGATGGTTGAGCGGCCCGAGCCGTCGCAGCACATCGTGGAGCTCATCGGCGTCGCGTGCCCGGCGGCCATCAACCAGCAGCTGGAGTTCAAGTTCGAGGTCCGCCAGCACCCCGGCGTCGAGCAACTCACGGAGTTCCTCCGCGCCGAGCACGTCGCGCAGCAACTCCCGATCGACAGCCAACGCCGCCGCTCGACGCTCAGCAATCGGGGCGTCGCCTTCGTACATGTAGACGGCGATCCACGAGAACAGCAGCGACTGCGCAAAGGGTGACGCCTGATCGGTGTCGACCGCCACCAAGCGCACCTTGCGGCTCCGCAAATCCGACATCACCGAACGCAGGGCCGGCAAGTCGAACACGTCGTTGACGCACTCACGGGTGGCTTCCAGCAACATCGGGAACGTCGGATACTTGGCCGCTACCGACAGAAGATCAGCGGCCCGTTGGCGCTGCTGCCACAAAGGCGTGCGTTGATCGGGCCGACGCCGAGGCAACAACAACGCCCGGGCCGAACACTCACGAAAGCGAGCGGCGAACATCGCCGAGTCGGGAAGGCGGGAGATGACGATGTCGTCGATCTCGTCAAGGTCGAACAACAACTCGTCGAGCGGCAACCGTTCGAGCGCCTCAGGCAGCCGCATCACGATGCCGTCGTCGCTCCACATGAGATCGATCTCGCTCCCCCACTCCTCACCGAGCCGGGCCTGCAACGCCATACCCCACGGGGCATGGACCTGCGCACCGAACGGGGTGAGGACACACCCCCGCCAATCACCGATCTCATCGCGGAAGCGTTCTACGACGATCGTGCGATCATCAGGCACCACACCGGTGGCCTCGGCTTGGTCCGTGAGGTAATTGAGCAAGTTCTCGGCCGCGAGATCGTCGAGACCGTGGCGCTGCTGGAGGCGCTCGATCGCCGCGTCATCGTCGAGTTGCCGAACTTCACGAACGAACGCACCGATCGCTCGCCCGAGCTCGAGCGGACGCCCAGGCCCATCGCCGTGCCAGAACGGCATCTTGCCGGGCACCCCCGGCGCCGGCGTGACGACCACCCGTTCGTAGGTAATGTCCTCGATCCGCCATGTCGAGGCGCCGAGCAAGAACGTCTCCCCCACCCGACTCTCGTAGACCATCTCCTCGTCGAGCTCACCGACCCGAGTGCCATCAGGGAGAAACACCCCGAACAGGCCCCGGTCGGGGATCGTGCCCGCGTTGGTGACCGCAAGCCGCTGCGAGCCCGCCCGCCCCCGAAGCTGACCGGCGAGGCGGTCCCACACGATCCGCGGCCGCAACTCGGAGAACTCCTCGCTCGGGTAGGTACCGGACAAGAGATCGAGCACGTTGCCGAGCACCTCGTCGGACAGATCACCGAAATTCGCACAGCGGCGGATCAGGTTCGTGAGATCAGCGACTTCCCAGTCGTCCATCGCGCACATCGCCACGAGCTGCTGAGCGAGCACGTCGAGCGGGTTGCGCGGGAAGTACGTCTCCTCAATCAACCCCTGGTGCATGCGGTCGACGACAACCGCCGCTTCGAGCAGATCAGCTCGATGCTTCGGGAAGATCTTGCCGACGCTCGGCTGGCCGACCTGATGGCCGGCCCGACCGATGCGTTGCATGCCCGACGCCACCGAACCGGGCGACGCAACCTGCACCACAAGGTCGACCGCACCCATGTCGATGCCGAGCTCCAGCGACGACGTGGCGACGAGACCCTTCAGGTCGCCCCGTTTGAGTTCGTCCTCGATCTGAAGTCGACGCTCTCTCGACAGTGAGCCGTGGTGAGCCTTCACCAACTCCTCACCTTCAGCAGCACCGCGACCGATCTGTTCGTCGCCGGCTCGGAGGGCAGGCGGTGGCGCAACCGAACCGTCGAAGTCGCCCGATGCCTTTTCGATCGCGAGTTCATTAAGCCGGGTGGCGAGACGCTCCGACAAGCGGCGGGCGTTGGAAAAGACGAGCGTCGAGCGGCGCTCTTCGATCAGCTCGAGGAGCCGTGGATGCATCGACGGCCAGATCGAACGGCGGGCGTTGGGCGAGTCCGCCGGAGATGCGTCGGGGCCAGGTTCGATGCGCTGACCAAGGTTGGCCATGTCCTCGATCGGAACCACGACCTCGATCTGGAGTTCTTTTCGAGCACCAGCATCGATGACGGTGACCGGACGAGGTGACACCGTGCCGTCGACCCCAACCTCGTTCCCCCCGAGGAACCGAGCGATCTCGTCGAGCGGACGTTGGGTCGCCGACAGGGCGATCCGCTGCGGCGACCGCTCGGTGAGCTCCTCGAGCCGCTCGAGCGAGAACATGAGGTGAGCGCCGCGCTTGGTGCCGGCCATCGCATGGATCTCATCGATGATCACCGCCTCGACGTTCGCCAAAGTCTCACGGGCCTGCGAGGTGAGCATCAAGAACAGCGACTCAGGTGTCGTGATCAAGATGTCGGGCGGGTGGCGCACGAGCTGGCGACGGTCGGCAGCGGAAGTGTCGCCCGTTCGAACCCCGACCGTCGGCGTGTGCACGTCCGTGCCGAGCCGTTCCGCAGCAAAGCCGATGCCCTGCAGCGGAGCCCGAAGGTTCTTCTCGACATCGACGGCCAGCGCCCGCAGCGGCGAAAGGTAAAGCACCCGCGTACGAGCCTTCGGATCCTCCGGCACGTCCTCGAACGCCAACCGGTTCAGCGCCCACAGGAACGCCGACAGGGTCTTGCCCGTGCCAGTCGGAGCGAGGATCAGGGTGTGGTCACCGTTCGCAATCGCGGGCCAGCCCTCGCGCTGCGGCGCAGTCGCTTCCCTGAAAGTGGAGGTGAACCAGTCGCGCACCGGGTCGGCGAACGCCACCAACGGATCGCTCATTGCCGCAACCTACCGATGTTCGACGACCCCGTCCCTCTCGGGCGCCCGGGCTCGGTCAGTAGCCCGCAACGAAACCAACGACGGTCAGCCCTCGGCAGCGACGAGATGGCCCGGAGCAACCTCGCGCAGCTCCACCCGCTCAGGTGAGGTATTCGCAGCCCACACCGAGCTCGGGATCTCGTCGGTAAGGAGCGGCCGGTCACGACGAGCACGCGGGTCAGCGATCGGAACGGCATCGAGAAGCCGCTGGGTATACGAGTGCTGAGGGTTCTCGAAGATCGCCCACCGGGGACCAATCTCGACAATCTGACCGAGATACATGACCGCTACCCGGTGGCTCATGCGTTCGACGACGGCGAGGTCGTGGCTGATGAAGAGGTAGCTGAGGTCGAGTTCGGACTGCAGTTCCATCATCAGGTTGATCACCTGGGCCTGGATCGACACGTCGAGGGCGGACACCGCTTCGTCAGCGATCACCAGCTCCGGACGAGTCGCAAGCGCTCGAGCGATGCACACCCGCTGACGCTGACCACCAGAGAACTGATGCGGGAAATGGCGCATCATGTCGGGCTTGAGCCCAACCCGGGTGAAGAGGTCGGCCACCTCCTCGTCAGCGTCGGGACCCTTCGCAATCTTGTGAATCAGGAGCGGCTCCGCAACAGCACGGCCGACCGGACGACGTGGGTCGAGACTCGCAAACGGATCCTGGAAAATGATCTGCATCTTGGCCCGATGCTCGCGAAGGGCCCGGTTGCCGAGGCCAGAGATGTCGACGCCGTCGAGCACGACCTGACCGCTGGTCGGGTCGTGCAGCCGAATCATCGTGTGAGCAAGCGTCGACTTGCCACAGCCCGACTCGCCTACAACGGCAAGGGTCTCTCCCCGCCCGATCTGCAACGAGACGCTTTCCACTGCGTGCACGGTGGCACCAGCACCAACCGAAAAGTGCTTACAGAGGTCACGGACCTTGACCAAGGGCGTGCCAGCGCTCACGAGTCGTACGCCACGAGTTCGAACGGGATGGGCTCGGATCGGCCCTGCATCGAACCGAGCCGCGGCACCGATGCAAGCAACGCCTGGGTATAGGGCTCAGCCGGGTTCTCGAAGATGTCGACGGCCGGACCATGTTCGACGACCGTGGCGCGATTCATCACCACGACATCGTCAGCGACCTCGGCGACGACCCCCATGTCGTGGGTGATGATCAGCACCGCCGCGCCGGTCTGCTCTCGCAAGTCGCGCATCAGGCCGAGGATCTGCGCCTGGATGGTCACATCGAGCGCCGTGGTGGGTTCATCAGCGATCAGCACCTTCGGATCACACGACAACGCCATTGCGATCATGACGCGCTGCCGCATGCCACCCGACATCTCATGGGGATACTGCGCCATGCGCTTCTCGGGCTCAGGAATCCGGACAAGCCGGAACATCTCGAGCACCCGCCCGGCGGCCTCCGCCTTGTCGAGCCCCTGATGGAGCGTGACCGCCTCAGCGACCTGGTCACCGACCGGGTACACGGGGTTGAGGCTCGTGAGGGGCTCCTGGAAGACCATCGAGATCGCGTTGCCACGAATCTCGCGCATGGCATCCTCGCGCTGCTGTACGAGGTCAATGACCTCGCCGTTGGGCTGACGGAAAAGGATCTTGCCGTTCTCGATCTTGCCACGGGTACCGAGTTCGACGAGGCGCATGATCGACAGCGCAGTGACCGACTTGCCCGAACCAGACTCGCCCACGACCGCCAGGGTCTGGCCCTCGTGAAGGTCGAACGACACTTGGTCGACCGCCGTGAAGGACCCGAAGGTGACGGTGAGATCGCGGACACTGAGAAGTGGTTCCATCAACGGCCTCGCAGCTTCGGGTTGAAGGCGTCCTGGAGACCGTCACCGATCAAGGAGAACGACAGCACGGTGGAGAAGATCGCAAGTCCCGGGAAGGTGACCGTCCACCAACCGTTGAGGAAGGTCTGCCGGTTCAGGCCGATCATCTGTCCCCAGCTCTGAGCGTTCGGGTCGCCGAGGCCAAGGAACGCAAGCCCCGACTCGAACAAGATTGCGGCACCCATGATGAGGGTGATCGACACGATCAAGGGCGGCAACGCGTTGGGAAAGATCACCCGCCAGATGATCCGGAAGTCGCTCGCCCCGATCGCTCGGGCGGCCTTCACGAACTCAAGGTTCTTGAGCCGAAGGAACTCCGCACGGGTGAGTCGAGCCGTGCCGGGCCAAGATGCCAGACCAATCGCAATCGCAATGGTGCGCGTGCTTGGTTCGAAAAGGGCGACGATGACCATGGCGAACAGCAGTGCTGGCAGCACCTGAAAAACCTCGGTGAAACGCATCAGCAAGGTGTCGATCCACCCGCCGTAATAGCCAGCGAGCGCGCCGATCGTCACCCCGATCACAACGACGAGAAACACTGCGACGAGCGCAACGGTGAGG
>MDTB01148821.1_pt1 | contig 33433 bp, 28 predicted proteins | sample 811161 | NCBI WGS metagenome assembly MDTB01 (sample SAMN05326650, study PRJNA326480) | marine metagenome | isolation source: seawater | place: Mediterranean Sea | collected 2009 | reverse complement strand
GGTTCGTCTTCTATTGGAAACAATCCTTGGTATGATTTGGAAGATGAATACATCTACGACGTAGAATAATAGTAAGCGCCGAGAGGGAGATTTGAACTCCCGTGTCCAAAGGACAGTGGATTTCGAATCCACCGCAATACCGGGCTATGCGATCTCGGCAGCGTCCAGCCGTCCTGCGAATCAGACATAAGCCTGTTCAGGTGCAGCCCCTCCATGCGCGTCACAGTCAACCATCAGAATCAGGACCACGTTGTGGATATCCAAGCCCCTGCGACAATCCTGGATGTGCTCAAAGAATTGGGCATACACGCATCCACTGTCCTAGCAGTGTACGATGATACAATCGTGCCTCACAATTCCGTCATAGAAGGGGATTTGACACTCGAATTGGTCATAGTTTCATCAGGCGGGTGAATGATTACTCGGGAGCCAGGTTCCCATCGAATAATACCCCGTTCGCGAATTCCACAGGCTCAGAATCTCGGAAGAATGCCGTAGCACGACCTATCAGACGACCTCTGGTACCATCCCATTCCACATACGATCCTTCCCACAAGCCCAGAACAGGAATCGACTCATGTTGATGGTACTCAGAAATCCTCTGCCGACGACTCTCCCCGAAGTGGTCATTGCTCTCGCCTTCTGAGAAGAAGGTTATTTTCCCGGGATAATAATGCGGATTTATCTGGAAGGGAACTATACCCAGCGCTTCATACGAAGACGGCATCACAATCGGCATATCGTTAGTCGTCATCATCGTTGGACAAGCGACATTACTTCCAGCACTGACTCCGAGATACGGCATTCCCTGCTTCACAACATCCCTCAGTGAATCAATCAAACCGTATCTGTGCAGATCCCTGTTCAGCAGGAAGGAATTGCCCCCGCCCATGTACACTCCGTCAGCGGCAAGTATCTGTTCTACGCCGTGATCCACATTCAATCCATGGAACTTCGCCCCAATGGGTCCGAGAGATTCCTTCAACCGCGCAGTCCGTTCTTCATGGTCATGTGTTGCTAGCGGTATGAAAACCACGTTGTCCGAATCTCTGAAGTGATCAGAAATCAAATCCCTGTACTTGGATCGTCGTTCTTCAGTTCCAATTCCACCGCTTCCCAGCAAGACCCTCATAAGACCACTCAGACGTATAAATCGCCATAGCCATGCTCGCCCGATATCTCTGCAATAGCTGCCTCGGATATCCCGACACTCTCTAGCAGTCTGGAGGCAATCGCCTGTGTCCTATCGAGGTCCATTCCAATGTTCAATCCGAACTTATCCTGAACGAACATGGATAGCCGTTCCGCTGCTCTAGCATCTGTGGCGCCACCAACGGTGTCCGCAACAAGGCCAACCGCTTCCACTCCGTGGAGCGGGGCAAGAGAAACCAATAGGCCTGCCAGCCCTATCATCCCTGATTCGGGTTGACCCGTTCTAACCTCGATACCATGCTCCTCCATCGATTCCCTGGTGCCTTCTTCCGAGCAAACAACGTGGATTCCTTGGGCCTCGGGGTCCATTGCCAGGCCAGCTAACACGTACAGACGAGAATCACTATGATCCTTTATGAAATCGAGAATTGACTCTGCCACCTCATGCTGGCCTGCTGCAGTGGTTGGCTGGGCATCTGAGCAGATGCAGAGAACTGTCTGAGACCCGATACTAACTGAGTGAATTGAGAGATGCGGGGGTCGAAGTAGGCCCTCTGAATCAAGAGTCGCGTGTGGAGGCATATCCGGATGAAGTATTCTGGCTATAATCTTCGAATCATACGACGCCACCAAGCCATCAACTACGAGCTTACCCACATTACCTATCCCGGGAACCGCCTCGATAATGGCGTCATGAGGGGGGACATCGGAAATATACTGGATATTTGTACGACTCATTCCTCCTCTTCACCTTCCTTTCTTGGAGTAGGGAGGCCCTTCACCCATTCTTCTGAGCCCCAGCCCTCTCTTTGCCGTCGCCTATCCCCCTGAGGGTCTTCTGGGGAGAAGCGAAGTGGCGCTACCGCGACTCTGGTTCCACCACAATCGCATTTTCTGGAGAATCCGTATGACGAGCATGCGGGGCATCGTTGTAACCTTGTTCGGGGCATGAACGCAAGTTAACCCCTCGCACCGGGTTCATGAAGTATTGCGGGCATCAAACGCGCTCAGCGGAGAAATTGCCGTCATATGCCTTCATCGCAGACTCTGCAGCTTCGATACAGGCATTCCATGCTGACTCGGCAGAATCGTAATCCGGGCCTTCCACTTCGACCCTGTAATTCGGCGCCCCGTCGTAGTGACATGTAAGTACGACTTCATCCATCCCTTCTATGCTGGCCTCGGCCTTTTCCAGCACCTCTCGAATTCCCGAAACTCCTTCGCTGGACCATATCTCTACGTGGAAATTTCCCTTTAGATGAACTGATTCTGGAACGATGTTTTCGACAGCGAGTTCTACTACTGTAGCAATCCACTTCCCCTTGAAACCGGCATTATCCAAGGCCTTCGAATCAGCCGCAGCCTCTTCCAGAGCCCCATACAAAGATCCGAAAGAATCTACCAGATCATCCGAAGTCGAATCCAATTCGTCTTCGGACCAACCGACCCTATCTGCAGCGACCTTCATTATCTGCCCTGCTCGCTGTTCGTTCTTCCAGAATTGGAGAGCGTCTCTACGACGCTCTTCTGAAACTGATTTTATGGAAAGATCAATCCTGCCACGATCACGCTTCACACCTATTGCCTTCGCCACAACTCGCTGGCCCTCCCTCAGGTGAGACCTTACGGATTTTACCCAACCTGCTGCGACTTCCCCAATGAATACGAATCCTTCTGCGCCGTCCATCCCGTCTATCTCGAGGTAGGCACCCTTGTCGCTTACGGATTTCACTATGCAGACGAGAAGATCTCCAACCTCGGGCCAGGATTCCTTACGAGCCAATGTCGAACCCCCTTCACTCGAGGGTTTCTACTAAGCTGCTACCCACTAAGTCGGCCTTGCCGCCCTTTGGCACTGCTAACGTGCTCCCGCACACGGGGCAAGATATGACGGAAGATGCCCGACTGAACACCACGGCCTCGTTACCGCAGTCATTGCAACTAACTCTGAGAAAATTTGAACCGGCCATCTGAATCACCTATCCACGAGTTCGAATTTCTTCGCCCTCTTAGCCGCAGGTTGGTGTGCCTTGCCAGTTTCAGTACATCTGTATAACAGATTCACACGTTTTGTGGGCTTCTCTCCTGAAGGTTTTGGACGAGGGAAACCACGGTATCCGGCAGTAACCCTTCGGAATCTTCGCTGACCCCATTTGAGCTCACTCGCGCGACGCTTCTTGACGCGCTCCACCGTATGCTCAGTGTGCTTGCCAGCGGATGGGCTGTAACGCATTACCTTACGTGGGCGCTTTACCATTTGTACCACCAGCGAGCCGTCCACCGACGGTTCCTATTTGAGTGTGGCGATACCACTCGTCACCCGATAGGCCCCTGCATCCTCCATCTCTTTCAAGCCGTATACCCTCTCCGCGTACCATGGACGCCCCTTTTGCGAGAGGTGCCGGCGTCATTCTGCTACTAATTTCTATTTCATGGAATAGGATGGGCCCCTCCGACTCCAGATACAGAATTGCCCTCTTGACAGCTACGGTCGGATTCGCGCTGTTGATCGGTCGCGACTTACTCGCCCCTTCCGATCTCTATGATCGGCTATCCAGCGATGGCGCTTCGCAGGACATGGGCGTAGTCATTCTCCATTTGGCCATATGGGCTCTCCTTCTCGCGATCGGCTCGATGTTGACGATAAGAGGCTCCAGAGTTTACGGAGTCGTTTCACCTACAACCCTCTTTACTGGTTGGCTACTCGTAATTTCTTCAATCTCCGTGGCGATGGTCTTCAGACCTGGAATCAATCTACTAGACCCGATGAGAGGCTTATTCAGCATATGGGATGCCTTATCTGCAGCTCCGATCATTCTAGGTATGATTTCAGGGCTAATCGCAGCTGTTGCATTAGTGGCATGGTCTGAATTTAGCGAACCGCCTCTGCCTCCTACGCCCGAGCTCGATGATGATGAGAGGATGATCGTTCGTAAGATTGTAGAAGATCATCTCAGGGGTGTGAATTGATGTCTGGCTCATTTTTAGAGGAGTTTGCCGTAGGATTCACAATTTCGCTTGTATGGTTAACAATCCACGTCCTCTCTACGTACAGGAGAGGGAACACTTCCGGCAGACTCGTTGCTGTCGCCACGATATTCTCTGTAGTGGCTCTGTATCTCCTTACTTCTTTGCCGCATGAATCGGTTTCTTCCTCACTGAAATCGCTAATCCACTTCCTGGCACTGACTCCCTTGGTCGTCACTCCCTTCCTCTTGAGGATCACCGCTTCACACTCGAATGAATTCGATAGAATCGCCTTAGAGGAGGCAGATTCTACATCAGATAGCGAGTGATAAGCCTCATAACAGAAAGGCAGTTGGCGCGAACGTCAAGGAGGGTTGCATATGTCAAAAGGAACACCTAGTATGGGGAAAAGGCAGAAGCAAACCCACATCCGATGTAGGCGATGTGGAAAGCACTCCTATCACAAACAAAAGGCCAGATGCGCCTCTTGCGGGTTCGGTGTCACTGCTCGCATGCGAGGGTACAGATGGGCCAAGAAGAATCGTCGAATGACGGATTGAACGACATCTAGTTTTCTGGGGAATGCCTAAGTCCCGACAGCCCAAGGTCCGAGTGTTCTCGATGTGCGGCATTATCGGTGTTGTGGGAATCGAGGGGTCTACCGTCTCACCCACACTCTACGACGGGCTTCTCGTGTTACAACACAGAGGCCAAGATGCTGCAGGTATACTGACTAGCACCCAGTCACGCATTTTCCATCGCAGAGCGAATGGATTGGTTCGAGATGTATTCCAGCTGAAACACATCGAACTGCTTCAAGGCTCAATGGGCATAGGGCATGTTCGATATCCCACAGCAGGCAGCAACTCAGCCGCAGAAGCACAACCATTCTACACAAACTCCCCATTCGGAATCAGCCTAGCACACAATGGAAATCTTACAAATTCGGAAGAACTTATCGCGGATTTATTTGATGTAGACCGAAGACGAATCAACACAGATTCAGATTCAGAGGCCTTACTCAATCTACTCGCAGCGGAACTTCAACGCGCTATCCAGGGTACCTCGTCAGGCAAGAGCACATTGGACGAGGAATCTGTATTTACTGCCGTCGAGCGTCTCCACAGAAGAGCAACCGGCTCATTCTCTGTAGTGGCCATGATAACTGGTTGGGGGGTTATCGCCATACGAGATAGACATGGCATACGCCCATTGTGCATGGGATCTCGTACAGAAGATGGCATGGTGGAGAGGATATTTGCATCCGAGAGCGTCGCTCTAGACGTACTGGATTTCAAACTAGATCGAGATGTGAAGCCCGGTGAGACAGTTATAGTGAGATCCAACGGGGCAATCACCTCTAGGATATGCGCTCCAGTCACTGAACCTAGGCCCTGTATCTTTGAACACGTTTACTTCTCTAGGCCTGACTCTACCATAGACGGGGTATCTGTGCACGCCGCAAGGCTCGAGATGGGGCGAATCATGGGCGAGAGGATTCTGAAGGAAAATCCCCATCATGGAATCGATGTCGTTGTACCCGTCCCAGATAGCGGCCGTATAGCAGCATTGGAGTTGGCAAGGACTCTAGGCGTCCAATACAGGGAGGGATTCGTCAAGAACCGATATATCGGTAGGACGTTCATAATGCCAGGACAGAATGTCCGTAAGAAATCTGTCAGAAAGAAACTCAATACTATTCTGGGTGAATTTCAGAACAAGAATGTGTTGATCGTAGATGATAGCATAGTCCGTGGCAATACTTCGAAGAGAATCGTTGAGATGGCAAGGTCCGCAGGGGCGAAACAGGTCTTTTTCGCAAGTTGCGCACCTCCGGTGATACACCCCAATGTCTACGGAATTGATATGCCTGCTAGGGAAGAGTACATCGCTCATAACCGGACTGTAGATGAGATAGGTAACGTCATCGGTGCGGATTGGATGATTTATCAGAAACTCGATGATCTAGTAACTGCATGTCTGGGTGCCGCAGAGCGAGAAGTGACTTTCGACTGTTCATGCTTTGACGGAGTGTATGTTGCCGGCACCATTGACGAGGAATATCTGAATCGTTTGGAATCTAGAAGGAAAGACGCAGCGAAAGACGCTGAACCTGTTTTATCTTGAATACTGGACAACCATGAAGCCTTTAGCCTGCCCCCCTGAATCATGCCCGGACGCCTTTTGGAGTCCGAACTCATCTTGGAGCCATCTGCAGACATCATCTGGAGCACTCTTCCGGACGGGGACCTGATGATTGCAAAACACGGCTCGAAAATCGAATACCTACTTTCTTCCACAAAACCCCCCTCTTACGTGACCCCTCAATCCCTGTCTGCAGTTGCAGTAACTGAAATGGGCATCATCCTCGGCCATAATGATGGCAGAATTGAGGTTTTATCCGAGTCGGGAGTCGAATTTTTAGGTACGACCGACGCATCCATCGAGACAATATTGAGTGGAAACAAATGTGCAGCGATACTCGACAGCGACGGAGAAGTTAGGTGGATGGATGAGGACAAAAACGTTCATGCTATCGAAGGGATTGGCGAATGTGAAATCGTGCGGGTTAATTCCAGGTCAATAGCAGCTTCAGGTGTTTTTGGAACATTGTGGATAGCGAATGAGGGTGAAATCGTCCATACATCAATTCCTTCCGATCAATCGATCGAGTCCATCAGCTGCATGGAATTCCGTCCATCCGGAATCCTTGTCGCCTCACGAAGGTCTCTGGACGGAATTGGCGATCATGTGCCGGAGAATAGGGTGGAATGTTGGGATATCTTCGGTGGACGGATACATTGCTCTGAGACCGACCATCCATTATCGTCAATGACACCCACCCAAAGCGGTGTAATTGTGGGCGATGTGATGGGTGGAGTGACTCAAGTTGAGATATCGGGTCAACTATCTAGCAGGATTCAGTTAGACGACCAACGTATCAGCACATTGTCATGCTCCAAAGAGATAATTTGCGCAGGGATTTGGTTCAGTATAATCGGCCTTAGGGACGGATGTATACTTTGGAAGTGTGAACTGGACGGCATCCCCTGTTCAATCACTCGTTTATCTGATGGAAGGTCAATCGCGGTGTGTGTCAACCCTTCAACGGACGCTGTATCCGCGTGGGCATTCAACCCACAAGGGGATGTAGAGGACGAGGCCGATGTGGAACCTCAAAACAAGGAAATTATTGAGGCCCCCAATTACGGGAATGAAGAAAACACCCGTTTTGAGCACAGTGGCGACGAGGTAACTAGGATTCTCGACGACATGAACGAAGAAGTCGAGGATCAGATAGTAGATGAAGAGGATGCCGACCTTCTTGAGGAATTAGCTTCAGAGGCAAAAATGATCAATTTACCACCAGTAGCAGATGCTGGCGAAGACCTAACAGTAACATCCGACGAAGATGGTACTGCAGAAATATTGCTGGATGGGAGGGCATCATATGATCCAGATGGTGAAATTAATGCCTGGGAATGGCTCGATGAGCGTGGACGTGTTGTAGGCTCCACCTCCATGATAAAGGTCAGAGTCAGACAGGGAACCCATGTTTTCCGTTTACGTGTGAAAGATGACAAAAATGCAATGAGTGAGGCTATTGTGACGTTGAGAGTTATCTGAAATATATGGCATCTAGGCCGGATTTTGAGGCCCAACGGTCAATAACCCCTCTCCCTGTGCTTCTTACGGTCGATACGGTGAGCGATTCCATCATGAAACTCGATGGCAAGAAAGCACTGGTCTTCGGCGTCGCTTCCGAAGATAGCATCGCCTATGCAATATGCCAGAGACTCGCACAAGCAGGATGCTCTCTCATTTTGGGCTTCCAACCAAGATTCAGAAGTAGGATACAGCAATTAGTTGCTACATTACCAGAAGGGACCGAAATACACCCAATAGACGTTAACGTGGAGGGCTCAACAGCGTCCTTCTTCGAATCATGGCAGGCAAATTCTCCCGGCGCCAAAGCAGACATCATCGTCCATGCAATCGGTTTCGCCCCGAGAGAAGCGTTCGACAGGAACCTCCTCTTCGTAGATATGGAACCGATGGATGTAGCCTTGAGAATAAGCGCACACAGCCTCCAAGGTATTGTCAGACACGCTCTGCCTCATCTAGCCCCGAACTCTTCCACAATCACCCTCACATACGCTGCAAGCACCAGACATGTCCCTAGCTACGGTTTGATGAGCGTAGCAAAAGCAGCACTAGAGGCTTGGGTGAGGGAAATCGCTGCTAGGCTTGGCCCCGATGGCCACAGGGTAAATGCAATCAGCGCAGGCCCGATTCGCACTCTTGCGGCCTCAGGCATACCCGGATTTGACGGCATATTGGCGCATGTTGAACGAAATGCGCCTCTCCGTAGGAATGTCGATCAAATGGATGTGGCTGGAACTGCCGCATGGCTGGCAAGCCCGCTCTCATCTGGAGTCACTGCTCAGATAATTCACGTAGATGCCGGATACAGTTCTACGATGGTGCCAGATGACATAAGTGAGTGATTGCATGAAATCTTCCGGCATAGACCATGAAGCATTCGAGCCCATTGCAATAATCGGCGTGGGGGCCCTGCTTCCAGATGCGAATGATGCCACTGAATTCTGGCAGAATATTTTGGATGCCAGATGTTCGATAAAGCAACTACCGGATGATAGGTGGAATTCTGAAGATCATTGGATCGTAGGCGGCCCAAAGGATGTTGACGAGGGTAAGACCTACAGCAAAATCGGAGCATGGGTCCATGGATACGAATTCGATTGGAGGAGATGGCGACTTCCCCCGGGCTCACTACCTCAAATCGACCCTTGTCAGCAGTGGGCTGTCAGCGTCTCAGCCGCCGCTCTCGAGGACGCTGGTTATCTCGGAGAAAATGCAAGAATCCCAATTCCAAGCGAGGCCACTGGCGTAATCTTCGCCAATGCGTTGGGGGGCGAGAATAGAACTCGTTCTACCGAGAGGGTCCTCATAGACAGGTATGAGAGGCATGCTAGAGAATCGGGGATATCGGAAGAAGACTTCTCCAGATTGAAGGAGTCAATACTCGACGGTTCTCCTCGAGTTGATGAAGATACGATGCCCGGTGAACTTGCTAATGTCGTCGCTGGAAGAGTAGCCAATCTTCTAGATCTACAAGGCCCCAATTACACTACAGACGCAGCATGCGCTTCTGCAATTGCTGCCGTTTTGGATGCTTGCCACCTTTTGCATTCCAGACAGGTAGACATGATGATTGCAGGCGCTGCAGATCGAACCATGGATCCAGCCACATTCGCCAAATTTAGTGCGATAGGAGCACTATCGCCGAACCATTCAGTTCCATTTGACCGCCGTGCAAATGGCTTCGTCATGGGAGAGGGAGCGGGTGCATTGGTTCTCAAGAGACTCGAGGATGCATTACATGATAATGATACGATATACTCCGTGATAAGAGGGATAGGGGCAAGTAGCGATGGCCGTGGAAAGGGTATCACCGCTCCCAGCCAGAGAGGACAAATCCAGGCAATCAACCGCGCGTATGCCCAGGCAGGGTACGATCTTTCCAGCGTCGAGCTGATAGAGGCTCATGGCACTAGCACGTCTGTAGGGGATGCCACAGAATTGGCTTCTTTAGCCCAAGCATACGGCGATAGCTTGCTGCCCGGTTCGGTGGCAGTAGGGTCCGTAAAGTCGCAGATTGGTCACCTCAAAGCAGCAGCAGGCCTTGCAGGCATCCTCAAAGCAGTTCTAGCGCTCCATAATAGAACAATACCCCCCTCAGCCGGTTTCGAGGAACCAAATGACACCGTACCATGGGCAAATGTCCCATTTTACATCCCGACCACTTCAGGAACTTGGCCCGAGCCAAGTTCGCACCCAAGGAGGGCGGGCGTCAGCGCCTTCGGATTCGGCGGTACGAACTTCCACATCGCGCTTGAGCAATACCACCCCGAAGCCCACACTGAACTATCCAATAACTGGAGAAGCAGACTTGACCTACTTGCTGGAAGAGTTGATTCAGATGATGTCAAACGGCTTCCTTGGAACCATCTGAAAGCCCTTGAAGGAGGAGTACTTCTCCTCAACGCAGATAGCCTAGAAGAGATGCACTTGAAACTCAAACGGGCGTCTTCAGAATTGTTCAACGGAAGGCCAACATTCGATGAAAGCCCGAGCGGTAGGCGACTTTCCAGGGAACTACCCCTATACTCTTCAGACTTCAAAGCAAAAGGAATCAGATTATCATTAGTTGCAGTCACCTGGGCCCAGTTGGAGAAGAGACTTTCAATCGCTATAGACAGCATAGAAGATCCTGAAAGATATTCGTTTTTGGAGAGTCAACAGATTCTGATTGAGACAAAACCCGTTGATGTCAATGCAAAACTCGCACACATGTATCCAGGTCAAGGGAGCCAGTATCTGGGAATGACTCTAGATTTGGCACAGAGGTACCGAGTGGTAAGCTCGACATGGGCTGAAGCAGACGAGATAATGCGCCCCGTAATCCAAGACTCTCTTTCGCGGCTAGTTCTATCGAACGATCTCGATGGCGCTGATTTGGAAGCGGCACAGAGGAGACTGACACAGACAGAATACACCCAACCAGCCATGCTCACTGCAGATTTGGCAATAGATCGCCTCCTAGCAGAACATCAAATCAGACCGGATATGGTTGCAGGGCATAGTCTCGGGGAGTATGCTGCTTTGATGGTCTCGGGAATTCTGAGCTTCCAAGACGCGATGAGAGCCGCAGCAGCTAGGGGGACCGAGATGGGCTCCGTGGATGTACCGGACCCAGGGCTCATGGCTGCTGTGGGAGCTCCTGCGGATAGGGTCATCGAGGCAATTAGCCAGATTGAGGGATACGTGATCGCCGCGAATAGAAATAGTCCAAATTCCACTGTAATCGCGGGAGAAACCGAAGCAGTCAGATTAGCAATGAAAGTGCTGTCCGGTGCTGGAGCAACAGTCATACCATTGCAAACCAGTCATGCATTCCACACAGAGATAGTCGCACCTGCAAATGGGCCTTTGAAGCGATTTCTTGAATCGATCGATATATCTCTCCCAGATATTCCGATAACAGCCAATGTGGATGGCTCGTTTTACCCATTAGAGGCTGAGGATGTCAGATCATCCATATTGGAGAAGTTGGCCCCGCAGATGTCTTCCCCTGTAAACTGGATAGATCAGATAGAGACCATGTATGCCGCAGGTGCAAGACTATTCTTGGAGGTCGGTCCAAAACGAGCACTATCGTCAACGGTTAGCGACATACTGGGGGACGATGTCAAATCTTCAACGACAAATCATCCAAAGGTAGGAGGCATAGCAACATTCCTTGGAGCCCTCGCATTCCTTTCGATAAATGGTAAACAACCAATCATGGATGAGTGGGGGGGCAATATTCTCTCTTCTGAATTTAGATCTAGACCTTCAGATATCGATATGGGTTCAGAGTCTAACGATTTAGAGGCTCTCAGAACTCGCTCCAGGCCCTTGCCCACAGCATCGAAGGAGAACAGCAATGTTCGATATGCCGTAACTTCTGACCCACTGTCGAAATCTGCAGACATGGTCGCCAGAATAGTCGCAGAAGAAACTGGGTATCCTGCCAATGTATTGAGGGGAAGAGTGGATCTAACGGAGCTAGGATTCGACGATTCGATGCTTCCGAGAGTAGTGGAAAAACTCTCGAAGCATGGAAAATTCACAGGATCAAAACCCGAGCAAATTTCGACCATAGAAGATCTAGTCGAGTGGTATGGGCCGAAGGCAACCCCTGAGAAATTTGAGCCTGCAATCACAGAGGCCCCCGTGGTAAGCGGGGTATCTTTGGGCGTGCCTGGGATGAGCGAGGTCTTCGACGAAGGAGTGTGGGATGCGATTCTAGCAGGCAGAAATCTGATTTCTGAGCTTCCGACTGAAATGAAGCAAAAACTGGTCGACAAAAAAATTGTTCGCCTCGTAAAAAGCGAGGATGGAACTTCAAGATTGGTTTCTGCTGATACGTTCGAGACGGTACCTCAACTTGCTGGCAGAGGCGGAGTCTTTGACCTGATTGAGCAGTATGGTATCGACCCCAAGTTGGTTGAAGCCTTTGACATCGCCACTTCGCTAGCCTTCGCTTCAGGACTCGAGGCCCTGAAAGACGCAGGTCTGCCTTTGTTTCCCATCGAGCAAACCAATAGCTCCGGGATGAGGGTAATTCGGAGATGGACACTCCCGGAAAGTGAGCGTGATCGAACTGGGGTGATATTCGCGTCAGTTTTCCCAGGACTTGAGAAAGCAATTGAGCATGCGTTGAAGGACAGCTCTTCTGAAGAATCACAATTCGATAGGAAATATCTGCTCCAGGTTTTGTCCATGGGCCACAGCCAATTCGCATCATGGATCGGAGCAAGAGGCCCTAATCTGGCAATAAACAATGCTTGCGCATCGACTCCAGCAGCGTTTGCAATAGCCGAGGATTGGATGGCAAGAGGCCGATGTGACAGAGTAATAATTGTCAGCGGAGACGACTCTACCTCGGATACGCTGATGCCTTGGATCGGCTCAGGATTTGCAGGGGCAGGCGCCCATGCGATGGGCAATATCGTGGAAGAAGTCGCCTTGCCCTTCGACGCACGTCGCCACGGCATGCTTCTCGGAATGGGGGGAGCAGGTTTCGTGTTGGAGCGACTCGAAGACGCGAAAGATCGAGGCATCATGCCGTATGTCGAACTGCTTGGGGCAGAGATTGCCAACAGCGCATTCCATCCAACACGCCTTGATACGGAACATGCAGCATCAGTAATGGAAGCATTCGTCTCTCGCATGGAAGATCGATGGGGTCTCGAAAGAACCGATATGGCGAATCGTATGACATTCATGTCTCATGAGCCATACACCCCTCCGAGAGGGGGCTCAGCATCAGCCGAGGTAAGCGCTCTTCGACATGTATTCGGGAGAAATGCATCTGATATCTTAATCACCAATGCAAAGGGATACACCGGCCATCCGATGGGTGTTGGTTTAGAGGATGCAGTGGTTATCAGAGGCCTTGCTGCAGGAATCCTGCCGCCTGTTGCCAATCACATGGTTGACGACCCTGCCCTCGGAACTCTCAATCTCTGCAAAGGCGGTAAACATAATTTGGATCTCGCACTGAGGCACGGTGCAGGTTTTGGTAGCCAGATTGCACTCACACTTATGCGCAGAATTGCTGTTTCCGATACAGAGAGGTTCGACATAAACAGGATATCTAATTGGACTCTTCAGGCAAGCGGAGGAGCCAACGTCGACCTCAGAGTCATCAAAAGGAAACTCGTAGCATATGTCGATGCTGATGAAAATCTGGTCGGAGGCGTTGCAGGCGAGGAATATTCACCAGAACCCATTTCTGAACCGATGATCCCTTCAAAGCCCGATGAAAACATCCGGCTAATTGTTCAACCAACTAAGACCAAAACCCTGGAAATAGCCCCAGCAAACAAGCCGAAATCTTCGGATTTGAAAATCCCTTCCGATATTGATGACACTCGTGTTAAAGTATTGGAAATCGTTGCTGAATTCACCGGTTACCCCCAAGAATTCATTGAAATGGATGCGGACATGGAGGGCGAGCTGGGAATCGACTCGATCAAGCAGGCAGAAATAATGGCAGAGATAAGAACGTCATTTGCATTGCCTTTGGATGAAGAATTCCAACTCAGGGACCATCCAACATTAGCCCATATCCTAGTTTACATTTCATCAATGAACGGAGTACAAACCACCCGACAGACAGATCCTGCTAACCAGAAATCTCCCGATGCGCCAGTAACACATGAAAATAGCAATGTGACTGCTGAGCCAGTGAAATCACAATCCGATGAAGAGACACTTTCCCGAATCCTCCCAATCGTGGTACAGCACACCGGCTACCCCCAAGAATTCATTGAAATCGATGCGGACATGGAGGGCGAGCTGGGAATCGACTCGATCAAGCAGGCAGAGATAATGTCAGACATAAGAACCGAATTCAATCTAGAGGTGGATGAGGAATTCCAGATCAGAGATCACCCAACTCTGGGGCATGTCGCCTCCTACGTGTCCGGATTCAATGGCGGGAAAACCACTCCCTTACGCGACCCAGGTGCCCATAACAAGAATGGCCCTCATGACTCTCCTGAAATTCACAGACATAGGATCGAAATCGAAAATATGGCCTCCCTGGCAATGGGTCATTTGCCTTCGCAGATTCTTATCACCAGGGATCAAAGAGGCGTAGCCGACGCCCTATCAGCAAAACTCCAGTCACTTGGCGTAAGCTCCATCTTCGTGGACGAGGGGAGAAATGAGGAGATAAGAAACGTGGATACAGCACTCATCCATCTGGCCCCCCTTGACGCAGAGGGGACACTGGCCAGCGATCCGGACCCATTGGGATGGGCCATATCGACACATTCGCTCTTGAAAGACTTCGATACCAATCCAAACCTTCAATTTCAAACATTTGTGACAGTTTCTGCATTGGACGGTGCCCATGGTTTCTCAGGAGGGGATCTGAACTCAGCGGCTGCAGGAGCACACGGAGTCGCAATGAGTTACGGTAGAGAGCGCCCAAATGTGACAATCAGAGCAGTCGATTTGAATCCCGAATTAGTCGATAATCCAGACTCTGCCGCACTCGCAATACTTGCAGAGACGACTAGGAAGACAGGGCCGATTGAGGTAGGTATCGATGCTGATCTCAAGAGACAAAGAATCTCCCTAAGAATTTCAGATGCCCCCTCTCCTCAGATATCCCTCAATCTTAGCGACGTCTGGATCGTGAGTGGTGGGGCTGCCGGAGTCACTGCAGAATGCATGATCCGCCTCGCATCAAGTGAGAAATCCGATTCACCCACATTCATCTTGCTCGGCAGGACCGCTTTGGACCCGGAATTGGCCAATCTAGCGAATTCAGATGAGGATGCCATGGAAGATGAGAAGAACCAATTGAAGCAACATCTAGATTCAATCAGTAGTTCTGGGAAAGTCACTCTAAAGCAGTGGGATGATGCTTGGCAATCTAAGAAACGGGCCATTGGGATTCATTCTACCCTTTCGAGACTCAGAGCCGCCGGGGCCATCGCAGAATACGTCTCAGTGGATGTCACATCAAGGACGTCTGTTGATACAGCGATCGACTCAATCATCGGCAATTATGGGCCTATAACTGGTATAGTGCATGGCGCAGGCATTGAGGACTCCACATCTTTCGATTCAAAGTCAGATGAAACCGTACAGAAGGTCATGGGCGTAAAAGTAGGGGGCTGGCTGTCGATTTACGGTTCGCTATCTTCGAGAAAGCAGCCGGTTAGATTCGCATGTTCATTCACGTCCGTAGCCGGAAGATTGGGCAATGCAGCCCAACTAGACTACTGTGCAGCGAACAGGATATTGGATGCCGAACATGCCAGGATATCCTCGGAAGACATGGTCTCAATCTCAATTGCTTGGTCGCCTTGGGCCGGTGCGGGGATGGCTACAAGGGGATCGCTGGAAACTGTATTCGATCGTGCAGGAGTGGACATGATACCCGTCGACGACGGTGCCCGTATGTTCGTTGAAGAGGTATTGGGATCAGCAGGTACGCCAGTCCTTATTGCAGGAAAAATGGGTACTTTAGATCACAGAAAATCAGTAAGAAGAAAGGAAGTCCATCTGTCTCCGAGTGCATCTTCTGATTATGGTGACCCTCTTACCTTCCCGATGATTCAGCAGATCCTCAAATGCGATATCGGCATGAAGGCAGTCACCTCTATCAATCTGGATCCGGATTCGCACACATATCTCAAAGACCACTCAATATCTGGAGTGCCATACTTTCCAGGGGTAATGGCTCTCGAAATGATGGCTGAGACCGTTAGTCTGTGTTCAAATAATGGAAAAGTTGTCAGCTTCGAGAATGTTGAATTCGGAATACCCGTGAAAATCACAAGAGGGACCAAGGAAATTCGTTGTGCTGTTGAATCCATTCAGCACGACGGTGCTGAAATTGCATTTTCTTGCACCATAGAGTCCATGGCCCCCGGAGGGCTCGGACAATCGATAATCCATCACAAGGCCATTGCAATATTACGCCCTTCTGGGGGAATTGAATCAATTCCTGACATTATCCCTGAGGAAGAAGATGGATCAAGAATCCTTGCCTCTGCAGATATCTACAATCGTATGTTCCATGGTCCAAGATTCCAACCTCTGATTGGAGTGGTAGCATCTATTCAGAATGAAAACGGCCGAGGAATTGAAGCACGTGTGCACGATATCGGGGACATTCCCAATCCAGAATTATTCAACAGGGGAGCGGGTGAAAAACAACCTACAATGATAGCACACCCGATGCTCATTGAATCATGTTTTCAGGCGGCTGGTCTAACATCAATGGATATCGATGGTATCGACTCGCTCCCCGTGGGTGCACGCAGGATAGTCCTGTCAGACGAGATTTCAGACGGTTCGATAACCGTCTTGTCCGTTAGGACCGGGTCTTCACCCGATTCTTCCACTCTCCACGATTCAGTGATAAGACTCGATGGCACCCCCGTGCTCAAAATTGATGGTCTTATGATGAAATCTATGGCTATCCTGGATGCCAGCGAGCGCCCAGGTTTGATAGACGCGGAGTAGGGAATATGCTCCAAAATGCCTCAAAGCTTGTATCAAGTCAAAAATCATTCATGATTCATTTTGTGGAGCATTCTGCTCATTCTGAAGATACAAACAACCCACCTCTCCTAGATCCGAAAATAATGGCTTCTAGGAGCCCCAAAAGAAGATTACACCATATTTCAGGGAGACACGCCCTTTCAAAAATTTCACAGTCTAGAGGTGGAGACACTTTGCAAATAGTGCCTGACATGGGCGGCTGTCTGGTTCGTGATGGTCGAATCTTTGCGAGATGTAGCATATCTCATTCTGATTATGGGGCTGTAGCTGTGGTAGCACCCCCCGATATGCCCGTGGGAGTGGATTTGGAACCTAGAAATCGGAAAGTATCCCAGGGGGCATTGAATTTGATATTGAATGAAGAGGAACAAAATGATGTCCATGACGAGCACTCAAGACTCCGGACATGGATGTCGAAAGAAGCTATTTCGAAAGCCCTCGGTATTGGCATGTCAATTTCGAAGGATATCACGCATGATGGAAAATCATGGACGGCCATGGGATCAAGATGGTCGATAAACAGCCACGATGTCAAAATCTCTGACATAGACCACATCGCCGTGATCGCTTCGAGGATCACGGAAGAGACTTGATGGCCTCATGTAGGATTGGCAGCGCGTCTTCCCACTGAGCAACGATTCCATAGTCGGCAACACCGAAGATAGGTGCCTCGGGATCCTTGTTGATTGCGAGAATGTATCTGCTTGATCGCATACCGGCTAGATGCTGAATAGCACCAGATATTCCGACTGCAATGTAGAGGGATGGGGTGACGGTTTTCCCCGTTTGGCCAACTTGCATACTGTGAGGAAGGCCCCATTCGTCCACAACTGCGCGACTAGCACCCACCGCGGCACCGAGAGAATCAGCAACAGATTCCAGTTTTTCAAAATTAGATCGATCTCCAAGGCCCCTTCCCCCGGAAATTATGATGTCAGCCTCAGAGACGTCGAGACGTTCTCCTGCCTTGGCAATGGCTTCTAAGATTGCAATCTTCAAGTTCTCCCCGGAGTCAACCGTCGAAACATCCGCTGAACCCCCCGATTCTGCTGATTCAATTGCGTTCGGACGGATTGTAATGACTGCGTCGCCACTCACGGAGATACTTTCCACAGCCTTGCCGGAGTAGGCGGGCCTCTCGACCTTTATGCCCGGGGCTATCGAAGTCACATCCTGGACAACTGAACGTCCAAGACCTGCTGCGATGCTCGCTGAAAGCTCCCTCCCCATGGGAGTGGTAGCCATCAGAACAGTACCATCGACAAGACCGGATATTGCTGCTGACCATGTCGATGAATCGAATACTGAGAAGCAGTCTCCATTGAGTTTTATGACCTTCTCAACACCCTGTATTTTCGATGCCTCATCGGCACCATTTCCACCAGGCATAATCACAGTACATGATTCACCGATAATCGATGCCGCCCTCACCAATTGCGACAAGGTCGGATGCATTCCTTCTTCATGCGGTTCTGAAACGATTGTTACACTCATGTCATGACCTCCTCAGATTACGTTGGCCTCTTCTCTCAGTTTGGTTACGACTTCAGAGGCAGAAGCCGCACCCTGGAATGTCTGCCCGGCAGGCTTCTCTGGAGGGTATCCGACTGATTCAACATTCACGCCGCCATCTTCCATTGAAACACCGAGATCAGCAGGGGATAGCGACTCTATCGGCTTCTTTTTAGCCATCATGATGCCTCTCACATTCGGCCTTCGTAGCTCTTCATCGCCTTTGTCGAATGCAAATACGCATGGGCCATTCACCGAAACACGTTCCATGCCTGAGGAAGTCGATCGAGTTGCCACGAAGTTGCCGTCAACCGCCTTTACCTCCGAGACAAGACCCACACAGGGAAGGCCAAGCATCTGTGCAACTCCTGGTGCTGTAGAGCCAGAGTTAGTGTCTGCTGCTTGCTTGCCTGCAAGAACGATATCCGCTTCTGATTTACGGACAGCAGCCGCCAGAGCACTCTGAAGTGATAATGACCCCGTATCCCCCTCATACAATACGTGCATCAGCTCATCAGCACCAACCGCTGCGGCATCGATAAGAGACTTGGAAGAACGCTGTGGCCCAAGAGTAATTGCAACTACCTTCGCCCCTGATTCGCTTTGCAATTTAAGGGCGGCCTCGAGGGCATATTCATCATATGGGCTGATCGTCCATTTCGATATAGAGCCCTCGTCAACCGATCCGCCGGCTATACTAATTCTTGCTGTTGTGTCTGGTACTTGCTTGATTAGGACGGCTACCTTCACGCGATCACCATACGTCGGTCCAGCAGCAGTCCTATCAATACAACGGAATCAGGCTTCTCTCGTAAAGGCCTGAATGCCGGTTATGTGCCTTCCTAGTATCAGATTGTGTATATCGTGAGTTCCCTCATACGTCTTTACAGATTCGAGATTTGCCATGTGGCGCATGACCGGATATTCGTCCAGTATGCCATTCGCACCGTGGATGTCTCTAGCAACACGTGCAATTTCGAGAGCTATGTCCACATTGTTCATTTTCGCAAGAGAGATATGTTCAGGCACCCATTCTCCTGAATCCTTCTTGACACCCAGGTGGTATGCGAGAAGTTGCGCCTTAGTGATTTCACGAAGCATCCAGGCTAATTTATTCTGCACCAACTGGTAAGCCGCTATTGGGTGATCGAATTGAATCCGACTCATCGCATAGCTTCTGGCTGAGTCGAAGCATGACTGAGCAGCGCCAACCGCGCCCCATGAGATCCCAAATCTAGCATTGTTAAGACATGAAAACGGCCCTCTGAGCCCTTTGACGCCCGGAAGGATCCTATCTTTTGGAATCTTGCAGTCTTGGAATACAAGTTCTGATGTGACGCTAGCCTTTAGCGAGTGCTTCCCTTTCATTTCTGGTGCAGAGAAACCCACATCCCCCTTCTCGACGATGAAACCTCTGATGACTCCGTCTAGTTTGGCCCAGACTACTGCCAAATCAGCAATAGTCCCATTTGTGATCCACATTTTCGCACCATTCAGAATGTAGTGATCATCATCTTCTTCAGCCTTGGTCACCATGTCACCGGGATTTGATCCGTAGTCTGGTTCAGTTAATCCGAAACAACCGATTAGCTCTCCACTTGCCATCTTGGGTAGATACTTCTCCTTCTGTTCCTCACTTCCGAAATCCCATATTGGATACATCGCAAGAGAACCTTGAACGCTTGCGAAGGATCTGATTCCGCTATCCCCTCTTTCCAATTCTCGGCAAATCACGCCGTAGGCGGTGTAAGAAAGTCCAGGGCACCCATACCCCTTCAATGGAGCTCCTAATATCCCCATGCCGCCAAGTTCTTGGCGCCATTCATCTAGAAAGATCCCCTCTCTGCAAGCATTCTCTATTTTTGGGATAACTGATTCATCCACCCAGTCTCTCACAACGTCGCGAATCATGCGTTCTTCATCTGTAAGGAGTGAATCAACATCGTAGAAGTCGAGTGCCTCGTATCCCATAATATCAATGCATCCGCCGAGGCAGAGTCCCTTCAAGGTTCGCACTTCGATTTCATCTACTTGATCTTGTAGACCATATCCCTATCGCCATCACGCCCATGATTCCAAATGATAGCATAGTCACTAATTTCGGTAATCCTTGAGCTACTCCTGTCTCTTCAGGAACCAGTAGTGCAACAGTTCCATCCCGAGTTATGATCCAGTGGTCGCCGCTATCGCCATCCCACCCTCCTGTTATGGTGGAACCACTTACGCCGAATGATTGGCCAACAATCGCTTCATTGGTGAGCCATGTGAATGTGCCGTCCCCTGAAGGCCGATGTTCTATTATTTCTGCAGGTGTTGCCGTGATTAGAATTTGCTCCGAAGAGGTCAATGAGATAGAGCGGGGCGTCCCACTGAATCCATCCAAAGTCTGGATATCCAATCCTACTACACCTGACTCAAACTCAATCTCCGCAATCGATCGATCCATGGATATCGCAATGCAAACTGGTACCCCCCCAGATCTACAAACAATATCTGACCATGTTGAACTACTTCCACCAATCCAAGATAGAACGTGGTCCCTGTCGATCATCCCGATACCTTCCTCGGCGGATGCCACCAAACACACAAATGGATCCGGAAGACAGTCTATACTCGATATCGCCGAGCCACCAGTTCCCGGCATGGGCACAATCTCTGAACTACCATTTCCCGCTGGTCGCATGCGGTACAGGGTCCCTTCTGAACTTCCCAGATAAGCCCATTCGCCATTCGCATTCCAGGATACGGTCTGCATGGTATCGTACCCTACTGACTGAGCCGATGTTGCCCTTTCTAACGAATGGTCGGAAATTGCATACCTGAGGACTGAGCCGTTTTCACCTACAATTAGCGCTGTGTTCCCACCAGGGTGGTAATCCGAATCTAATAGATCCGAATCCGAGATATCTGCAAGAGGTATCATTGTACTTGGAGATGACTTATCCATCGACACGGCATATCCTTCTGCACCTACTACCACGACCCAATTCGAAGCCGGGTGTATAGCTGCATCTTCTATCCCAGGGTCATATTCCATCAATGTAAATGAATGATCTATCCTCATCACTGAGCCATCTTCTGCAATCGCTGTAGGGACCATCGCTAGCAATATCAGAAACGCTAGTAATCTTGCGGCCATGATGCTCGGTACGACTCATCCCGCTTAGCCACTGCGTTCAGCAGGAAGGCAACCCCACCACGGACAGCCTTCAAATCCCCTCGGACATCCCACGACACATGGAGCGCTTCGATGTAAAGCGAGGAGTAGTCAAGACAGTGGCAGCAGACGGAGGGCTATCGTCCCTTGCAGAGAGATATTTCGACGACGTCGAAAAGATCGACGCACAGACATTTGTAGCTTCCCACGGAATCATGACCTCCATCGAAGGAAAGTATGACGACTCAGGTGCGCTGAGAGTCGATATAACGAACGTCCCTCCGAATTTCGATGATCCAGATGCTGTACGCGCTGCTATGGATGCCAGAAGGCGATGGACACAGTTTCTCGATGAGGCAACAGGATACAATTCAAAGCAGAGAGGCGACAAGGCAAAAGAATGGGCCAAGAAGGCAACAAAAGCCAAGTCAGGCGTCTCATCAGCTCGTCATTTCATGTCAATGACAGAGAATTTGTCGGAAGATGTAAAATCACAGGCAAATGCGTTTATTGAGGAAATAGAAGAGGCACTGGAAAACGGGGAAAACACCCGTGCAGCTGGAAGGGCGGAGAAGCTCGGGAAACTACTGAGCGCGTGAGGATTCAGAATGGAAAAATCAGACGGATTCAGCGAGGCTGCCAATGCAGCCATGGTCCGGATGTTTGCCAATGTCGAAGAGGTCGTCGGCGCAAATCACGTCGCTTCTGTCCTCGATGGCTCGCCCAGCGCTGGAGGCGACGATATCATTCGAGCATATATCGGCCTGGAACCAAGCGGGAAGGCGCACCTTGGATGGATGCTGATTGCAGACTGTATCGGTAATATGCTCAGAGAGGGCGTCAACGTCACTGTACTATTGGCTGATTGGCACGCATGGTTAAACGACAAGTTCGGTCGAGATATGGGGAAGATATCGACTGCTGCCGACTACATGTCGGAGGTTTTCCGAGTCCTCTTAGACCATCCTCCCGAAGGCGAATCAGCAGGGCAAATCAAATTTCTAAGAGCCAGTGATTTGATGGATGAGGGCGCCTACTGGGAGACCGTTCTTAGATGTTCAAAGGGAATGAGTTTGGCTAGAGCTAGACGCACATTTAGCATAATGGGGAGGACCGAGGATTCATCTGATGACGACTTAGCTGCATTTTTTTACCCTCCCATGCAGGCAGCAGATATTTTCCGTCTCAATGTCGACATAGCCTTCGGAGGGATGGATCAAAGAAAGGCCCACATGTACATGCGTGACGTAGCAGATAGGAATGGCTGGGATAAGGCAACATGCATACACACGCCAATGCTTTCTGGACTCAAGGGAAAACAAGGCGGCCGCATGGATTCATTCGACCACAAGATGTCGAAGTCAGATCCCTCCAATGCCATAATACTCCACGATTCCCACAAGACTCTACGGAAGAAACTTCGAAAGGCATTTCTCGATGTACAAGATCCGGATTCGCCAGTCTACGAGATCATCAATCTCATCGTACTCCCGAAGCTCGGGAGTATGACAGTCACCCCTAAGCCAGAGTTCGGAGAGCCTTCGGAATGGAGTGATATCGTTGAATTGACAAAGGCTGTATCAAATGGCGATTTGCACCCATTCGATCTTAAGATGGCCACTGCAGACTCTCTCTCAGGGATTCTTGAACCTCTTAGAGAGCATTTCGACTCAAATAATCAATTAATGAATAAGATAATCGAGATCACTGGCTAAACCGGTATTGCCCTGTACTGCGCCTCAAGAGTAGCATGATTGGGGATTTCGCTAAATAGCAAATCAAGGGCGTCCACGCGATGGTTCAGTCCGTGGGTATCGATGACATCGCTATTCACATACCCCGTCTTTACTTTGATATCAAGGATTTCGCAGAATTCAGAGGTGCGGATTATGGTAAGTTGAACCGGGGCCTAGGCCTCTCAGCAATGGCCATACCCGACGTTCACGAAGATACAGCGACAATGGGTGCAAATGCTGTGGCCAGGGTCATCGACAGGAATAAGATAGAACCCCAAAAAATTGGGAGAATATATCTTGGGACCGAATCTGCACTCGATGGCTCGAAACCAACTGCTACCTACATCATGGATATGCTCGAACAGAGGTACGAAAAGAAGCATGGAGCGGACTGTTTCAGGAATTGTGATGTTGTAGACATGACATTCGCTTGCATTGGTGCCGTTGACGCCATGCATAATACGCTGGATTGGGTTGCAAGAGGGGGCCCAGACCAAGATAGAATGGGAATAGTGGTGTTTGCTGATAATGCGAAGTATGACTTGGGCTCAAGTGGAGAATACACCCAAGGAGCCGGCGGAGGAGCAATTCTCATTCGCCACAATCCAAGATTACTCGTGATACCCGACATATGGGGCGTGTCCACCATGCCCGTTCACGATTTCTTCAAACCCAGAAGAGAGATATCCAGACGATCTATAGTCGATACGGTCCTCGAACTTGCTTCTGAAGCCGGCCAAAACCTGAGGAAAAATCTCTCTGAGAGGATTATGAGGATGATCGACAAGTCGGATAAGAGGGATCACACACTATTCGAATCCGAGACCCTCAAGGTGCACAAAGACACTCCCGTTTTCGATGGGGCGTTTTCCAATAGGTGTTACTCGGAATCTGTAAAGTATGCATTCATCAATTTCCGCTCGAAAGCGATGTCTGCGGGAAGATACGATCCTAACGAAGACAAGATACTGACAGATCAATGGGCGAGAATAATTGTCCATCTCCCATATGCATTCCAGGCAAAAAGAATGTTTCCAGATGTTTTTCGCCATGATCGCAGAAACCTCCCTGTATGGGACGAGATAGAATCTCAGATAGGCCCTGAACCAATCAGGACAAACTTCCCGGAAGGCATAGCGGGCGATTCAGAGTTCGAGTCAGCAAACGACGGATACCGAAGGAAGATATCCAAAACCGATTATTTCAAACAGTTCGTCGAGGAAAGGATTGAGAAGACCCAGAGGGCATCCTCGATGGTCGGAAATCAATACACAGGGTCAATATTCCTTGCATTAATGTCTGCGTTAGAGTCTGATTTCAATGAGAACCAAGATATGAATGGGAGTAGAATAGGGCTCTGCGGTTATGGTTCCGGGGCAAAGGCCAAGGTTTTCGAGGGAATAATCCAACCAGATTGGAAACACATCGCATCACGATTTTCATTATTTTCAAGAATTGATGACCGTCAACCGATAGACAAATCGATCTATGAAGCACTACATAGAGGTTCAAAAGGATCATCCGTGATTTCTCCTTCGGGGGAATTTGCCCTAATCTCAATAGGTGCTGAAGGACATTTAGAAGGGGAGAGACGATACTCCTGGGTCAATTAGCCCGAGTCATATTTTATCATTAGAGCCACGACTCAGTATACATGATCTGGCGATCTGGGCTCATCGCGCTGATCATCCTCGCCGGAATCATGTCGGGCTGTGTGGATAATGAAGATCAGAGTGGGGGCGACGATTCGAAGAATCAACTCGAGACGTCCGATAGCAAGATTTCTGCAGTAGATATCTCATATTACCCTATGATTTCTAAGTTCAACCACACCTTTTTCGATCGGAACGGAGATCAAGTTGATTTCATAGACTCTCTAGTTCAGAATGGAGTCGATACGGTTAGATTGAGAATATGGAACAATCTCTCCGACAACCCCTCTTCGTTGGCTCAAGTATCGGAATTCTCTGATTTACTAAAATCAAAAGGGCTGAGGATTTGGCTATGTCCACATTATTCCGATACATGGGCTGACCCAAGCCAGCAAAAGACCCCCAACATTTGGGAGTCGCTTGATTTCGAAAGACTGAAAGTTGAGGTTTACGAGTACACAAGATACATCGTCACAGAAATCGATCCTGATTTCATACAGATAGGAAACGAAATTAACAACGGGATGTTGTACCCCCATGGAAACATTCACCACAACGTGACTCAATTTCTCGAGATTCTTGAACAGGGATCCGATGGAGTAAGGGATAGCTCAGACAGAGCGAAAATAATACTTCACTTTGCGGGCCTCGAATCATCGTCCTCATTTTTCGATCAGGTCAAGCACATTGATTACGACGTGGCTGGTATCTCATACTACCCTCTATGGCATGGGAAATCGATTGAAAACGTTGGAGATGTACTGGGAAATCTAACAAAAAGTACCGGCAAAGAAGTCATAATCGCGGAGACGGCATACCCATTTAGTCTCGATTGGAATGATTGGACAGACAATATCTTGGGCTCTGAAAATCAATTGATTCTTCCAGAATACCCTGCAACGCCTGAAGGGCAGAGGGCTTTTCTTCACGACCTTAAAAAACAGATTTTTGATGTTGATGGCGGAATCGGTTTTTGTTATTGGGGCGCAGATATGATTTCATGGGACGGTCCGGAATCTGAAAACGGATCTGTCTGGGAGAATCAAGCCATCTTCAACTTTGAAAACAAAGAACTCCCCGTCCTGATGGAGTTCAATCTGAGCCATCAGCTCGTAGAGCCGTGAGTGAATCCGTGTTGTCAGATCTCCAGATAGCGTCTTACTCTGAATTTTTAGAGGATATCGATCTGTTAATTACGATTCTTTGCACCTCTTGTGTGCCTTCATAGATTTGTGTGATTTTGGCATCTCTAAAGAATCTCTCAGCTGGGAAATCAGTGGTGTATCCATACCCTCCAAGAACCTGGACAGCTCTCTCAGCAACCCACATGGCGGTATCTCCAGCCAACAGCTTGGCCATTGAGGCCTCAGTGGTATGTCTAGGGCCACCTGCATGGTAATGTTGTTGTTTTGCCCATGAAGCTTTGTAGACAACCAACCTCGCTGCTGAAATCTTAGTGGCCATATCTGCAAGATAATTTCCAATGGATTGATGCCTGGATATAGATTTCCCAAATGTTGTTCTCTGTTGGGCATAATCCAATGCAGTTTCATATGCGCCTTGGGCAATTCCGAGGGCCTGTGCAGCGATTCCTATCCTAGAGTTATCCAACGCATTCATGGCGATGGGAAAACCCTCTCCTGCACCTCTGAGTACATTTTCAACAGGTACCTTGCAGTCTTTCAAGACCAAAGAGCAGGTATCGGAGGACCTTATTCCCAGCTTATCCTCTTTCTTCCCCACTGAGAATCCATCAAAATCCTTCTCCACTATGAAAGCCGTAGTGCCGCCATGGCTCCGAGACCCGTATTCTGGATGATCAACATCCTTTGCGAACAGGACATATATCACCGCACTACTTCCATTAGTGACCCACATTTTTTCTCCATTCAGTATGTAATGAGTCCCATCTTCGCTCAACTTCGCAGTGCAACTCATTGCAGCAGCATCGGTACCAGAACCAGCCTCTGAGAGTGAGTACGCCCCGACCTCGCCCGCCGCTAAGCGGGGTAGATATTTCGATTTCTGACTACCGTCACCGTGAATTGATATCGTAGCAGCGCACAGACCAACGTGCACACAAAACATGACTGAGAAAGAGGCATCCACCCTTGCAAGCTCTTCCACAACAATTGCCTCGGAGATGTCATCAATAGGATTGCCACCGTACTCCTCAGGTATAGTCATGGATTGTAGCCCTAGTTGACAGAACAATCCCCATTCATCGAGTGGTGGACGTTGTTCTTTGTCCCGCAATGCAGCGGTCGGCGCAAGAACCTCCTCAGCGAAATCTCTAACCATCTGCCTGATCATGGTCTGCTCATCTGTTTCTTGGAAATCCATATCTGCCCCAACTCCATGAATAAGCCTAGGGTTGTTAACCCATCGTTCTGGCGATAATACACAATATGCGGTAGAGACGAATAATTCAAGTTAAGATGGTACGGCCCGCGAGTCGGATTAACATGGCTAGTGACGATGACATCGAGTTCAGTGTTGCAGAAGATAGGAGATATACTAAGGAGCACCTATGGCTCCAAGTTATCGATAGAGAAGAGGATGAAGACGGCAATGTGCAGACGTCCGTCAAAGTCGGAGTAAGCGAGTACGTTGCTGCAGTATGGGGTGAATTTATTCGAGTCACCCTGCCGAATTTACAGGAGCTAGAAGGCTACGAAGACCCCTCAGATAAACCATCTGCGAAGAAACTCTCTTTTGAGGGCGAGTTGTCCGATGATGACATACTAGTCACACTTAGAACAAGTGACGACGTAGTCCTCCTCGACAGCCCCTTTCCCTGCGGCATTTTGGAATTGAATGGCGAAGTCGAAGACTCACCAGACATGGTCAACACGGAAGCATATGGAGATGGCTGGCTAATGATAGTCAGGCCCCACGACTATGATGATGATCATTTCTTGTCTCCCGAGGAATATATTGAATTCCTCGCTGAGGGACTCTAATCAAGGCCAAGCCATCTTTGGCCACGACAATGGATCCCCGTTTTCCCAGTCTATTTCTGAGATAAGATCGAGTATCTCGCTACTATTCGATAGCCCTCTTTCGATTTGCAATCTGTGAAGTAAATCTTTGAGCCTTCCAAGCCTTACCCCAGGCTCAAGGAGAGTCTCTTTTGCAAGAACATGCCCATCGACAAGGGCACGTCCTCCATCCACTGGGCGCTCCACGGTATCGACGTACCCTCTCCTGTCATACCCGATAACTTCTAGGTAATCCAGTACGTCTTCCTTTTGGAGGGGGTCAATTGCAGCATGAAATCTTCTTACTTCCCCTATGCTGATTAGAGATGCCTCGGGCTCGATATTCATCAGGAGTTCGAGAGATTGAATTTCAGCATTCGTCGCCTTTAGTCCCTTACGAGCCTGCAACACTGCTTCTTCTTTTGAAATACCTCCATTTGAGAACATGACTGCCAAATCTACAGCTAGTTTCCCAGTTGGCAGATAATTTTCTGGCGGGCACGACCCGGGTAGAATCTTCTGAAGAGCACCATGTTCAGCCATTATGGAAATAGACCGACTCGATCCGGGCAACTCGAGCATCCTTCTGAATTCCACACCGATTCTCTCAGCAGATACCGAATCTAGCATCTCTAGGCTATTGCCCAGACTGGCCTTCGTCCCATCTTCAATTTCCCATCCATTAGAAACGGCAACAAATCGATACGCTCTCAAGATTCTCAAACCATCTTCTGAAAAACGATCCGAAGCATCCCCCACTGCTCTAATTATCTTGGAATTCAAATCTGAAAGACCCCCAAATGGGTCAATAAAATCCCCATCGGGATAAGATACCGCCATAGCATTCACGGTGAAGTCGCGTCTCGATAGGTCTTCCATGATGTCGGTCCCAAAATTAACGACATCAGGACGTCGGCCATCGCTGTAGTCTGCCTCGGTCCTCAGTGTTGTCACCTCCCATTCAGAATCAGATCCTAGAATCCTTACTACTACCGTGCCATATCTTGCCCCATGAGTTAGGGAATTTGGGAAAATTTTGACTATTTCCCCGGGAGTAAGTTCTGTTGTTATGTCCAGATCTCGTCGACCTTCTTTGATCAGACCGTCCCTTATCCATCCGCCTACGATCCAAGTTCTACCCTTGGAAGCTAATTTTCCGAGTACTTCTGAATCGTTTTTGCTGAGATCACTCAGCAGGGTCGCGCGGCCTCTCACAATTCGGCATATGCGGCCCCCGTTTTATCGTGCCGTTGAGGCAGGCCTAAACGAGAGAGCCATGTATATGGGCTATGGAGGTCCAACTAGTACCGCTCGAGATACTAAGGCCACATGAGCATATCATCATAAAAAAGGTAGATCAGCTCGAACGTATGACAATCCGATGGAATGCATACACTAAGCCGTTACTCGTAGACAAGGCAAGTGGAACGATACTCGATGGACACCATCGTTATGAGATAGCAAAGAGAATGAGTTTGCTATGTCTTCCCTGTGTTCTTGTTGACTATACTTCGGACGATTCGATCACCATCATCCCATGGCCTGGCAGTGGTCGAATCGAGATATCCAAGGAGGATGTCTTGGAAGCAGCGACTTCAGGAGAACTACTCCCTCCGAAGACAAGTAAGCACTTGCTTTCTGACGATCTTCCCCCAATCTCCGTTCCCCTCTCAAGACTTCTACTTCCCGCTATTTGATCTAGCCGCTTCATTAACAAGCGCCGATATCGCCATTGCAAGCTCACTATCAGCCGGAGCATCCACGGAATCTAGCGCTTCGATAAAATAGGCTGAGGGGCTTCTGCCAATTCTGTCAAGCACCAGTCTGGAGCGGGTTGCTTCGGATCTTTTTTGATCCATGATTCCCTTTATGCAAGCGGTTTCGACGTGTACCCCCTTCCCTCGTCGAAGAATTCTCTCCAGCAGGGGGTCGGAGGCAATTTCTAGAATTGAATCCACGATTTCTGAATTTTCTACCCAGGAACTTTCTCTAAATCCAACAGTTAGAATTGTAACAACTTCAGGAGCCGATGATCCCAGAAAATCCCGGATCCAGGGTGTTTGTATTGCAGAAGAAGTAGAGACGGAGATTTCTCTAGATGCGTCTTCGACGGTACCAGCTACCTCCTCAAGGAGATTTTCTGGCAATTCCGGATAGAGGCCCTCCCCCATGTTATCTGATAATCTCTTGATCAGTGCTCTACGAACTGCGGACGAAGAGTCTGATGCTATGATTTGCACATCTTCCTCACTGAATATCCCTGAATCAATAAGCTCTGAAGCTGACAACCTTCTTACTGCACGATCTTCATGCTTCAGCCCCTCACGAGCAGCCGTTGAGTCATGACGAATTAGGTTCGACCATGCAGCCAATCTGATCTTCGAATCATCATCTTCACACAGCTCTCTCAGCAATTCGCCGGGGGACGAGGTACGCGACGCGATTCTCGCAGCGAGGAGTCTGCGTTCGTTGTTTTTGCTCGAGGCCAGAGATTTCGCAATACGGGGGTCACTTCCATCATACCAGCGTTCGACTGCAAGTAACGCCCGTTTTACAAACCACTCGTCATCATCCTCGAGGAAAGGCAGGAAATGTGGCATTGCGGATGGATCACCATCTTCAAAGAGCTTTCTGACAGCCCTCCTTCTCTGACGAACGTCCTTGTCCTTGAGGCGTGCTACCTCCTTCGTCAGCATGTGCCTAGGATACCGAGGTCCCCTCTTGAACCCCCGCAAACAACCGTGTTGTTCAAGCCATATGCGGATAGCGGGTAGACAGGGTCCGTGGTCTAGGGGTTATGACGTCGCTCTTACAAAGCGAAGATCGCAGGTTCAATTCCTGCCGGACCCACCATCAATGCAAATAGGGTTGACGTCTCAGGGAACCACATGGTCGAGGAGATTGCGGGCCTGGCTTCAAGGATCGGTAGGCGATTGAAGAAGAGGCAATGGACTATTTCTGTGGCTGAATCTTGTACTGGCGGCCTCATAAGTTCGACATTCACGGATATATCGGGAAGTTCAGAGTGGTTCAAACAGGGCTGGGTTGTTTATTCTAATTCTGCAAAGATATCGGAGGTAGATGTCTCTCCATCTTCGTTCGAAGAAGGCGGGGCTGGTGCTGTCTCCCACCAAGTAGCGCTGCAGATGGCGCATGGCGCACGTCACCACTCAGGAGCCGATATCAGCCTGTCAATAACGGGGATTGCAGGCCCGACAGGAGGCACAGAGTCGAAGGAAGTGGGCTTGGTGTATGTTGCAGTTACGACCGCGGATGGGAGATACATTGTACGAAGGAACGATTTTGGTACCAATGACCGAATTGAGAATAAGCGTTCATTCGTCCAGTTTGCTATGCGAATGATCCTGGAGATTCTGGACCATAGCGATGATCTTGATGAGAGGAGGCGAAGGGCTGTAGAACGTCGAATTTCAAATGAGGAGAGATCTGACCATGATGTAGATGAGTGGGATGGAGCGTCTGGCTGGGCTCCTCAAGGGGCAAGTAGGGCCGAACCCTCCTCAGTCGATTTCGCCTCAGAAACAGATTGGGACTGAATATTAGGATACCAATATCCCATATCTGCTCCCGATACCATGATGAGCATCCCTCTTACTTCTTGCCCCTGTGTCGTCCGACTCCGGTGCCGATCTTAGCCGCCGACTTATGTCTAAGGGACTACTCATCAAGCGTTCAGCGATGCCCCTGATAGAATCTGCACCGGATATTGACCTGCTTATCGAAAGAGCCGTTGAAAACTCGATCCGATTATTGGACGATGTTGCCGTGAGGAGACTCATCGAAATGGGTTCAATGGAATCGACTTCAACCTCTGAAGAATCCCTTGGCGCTGTGATCAACGCAAGATCGCCTCCGCCTCCCGATGTATACGAAGCTCCCCAGAACGAACCAGGCCGCGTCATAGCGCCAATCAAGCCGAGCGAGATCGCCCCTCCCCCAAGACCCCATGGTCTAGATCACTATTCACTCCAGGATTTCCCATTACAAGCCAAAGATGTCGGTACTGAGATCGATATCCATTTCGATATAACGGGCAACTCTGTTACCGAGGGCAGACTAATCGACATGCAATCATGTTTCATGGACAGGCTATCCAAAATTCGTAAGATGATTATCGAATCCAGCATACCGAGATTACCTAGGAGGCCAATCAGGGTATCAGAGGCATGGGCGGAGAGGAAATCAAGAAATTCTTCAGCTACGGAGGTCACCCTGATCGGGCTTGTCGAATTCAAGAGATTCGGAAAGAATGGTGATATCCAATTTGCCATTGAAGACGAGTCAGGCTCGGTCGAATGCGTACTTTACTCAAAACCAGAGTGGGAAAAACCAGAATACAAATATCACCCTGTGAAGGATGGCCTTCTTGACGACGACGTACTCGGGGTAACCGGATATTTCACGGAGAGCGGTCGATTGAGGGCAACCGACTTACACCGCCCCGGCCTGGAGTATCATGAGAAGGCAAGGGCAGGGTCGCATGCAGCCGTCTCTGTGGCATTTCTATCGGATATCCACGTGGGAAGCAAGACCTTCCTAGCCCCCCAATGGGAGAAGATGATTAAGTGGTTCAAGGAAGACCCTCTGGCGAAGAACATTCGTTATTTTGTGATGACTGGAGACGGTGTCGATGGCATCGGGATATATCCGGGCCAAGAAAGACATCTACAGATAAAGGACCTCTACAAGCAGTATGGCGAATTGGCCAGAATGGTGGAGGCTCTTCCAGATTGGGTGGATACCATAATACTCCCGGGAAATCATGATGCGGTCAGACCAGCCGAGCCCCAACCTGCGCTTGATCCCGAAGTTCAACAAGACTACTCTGATGTGACGTTCGCAGGCAATCCATCCGATTTCAGCCTCCATGGGGTCAGGGTTCTTGCTTATCATGGGGTAAGCATATCTGATTTCGTATCCAGTTTACGGTCGGTAACATTCGAGCATCCAGAAAGAGCCATGATGGCTATGCTTGAAAGGAGGCATCTAGCACCTTCCTGGGGTGGAAAGACCCCTCTTTCTCCCGAGCCAGAGGATTCCATGGTAATCCAAACGATCCCTGATATTTTTGTTACTGGTCACGTCCATGGCCACCATGCGAGCCAATACAAGGGGACTCATGTGATTCATAGCTCTACTTGGCAGAATCAAACTGATTATCAACGAATGCTCGGATTCCAACCAAGACCCTGCATACTCACTATCGTGAATTTACATACGCACGCTGTCGCATCAATTCCGTTTGTATGACCCTCAGAACTTCTCGCCATCCATTAGGATAGGCCATATGTCTCGCAGATCACGTGATTTTACAACTGGAACGCCCGCTTCTTTGAAAGCATCTGCAGACCACGTCCCAGCCGGATTAAAACCGATGAATGAGGACCCCTCAATCATCATCGAAAGATCCGAACCAGAGTCGCCCACTGATACGATTCGATTTGGAGAAAAGCTATTGATTCTCCTTAGCTTATCAACCATTATCCCCTTCTCGAACGAAAGCACACGAGATGGGGCTGGACCATTCATCCATCCATCCTCATCCCAATCAAAACCATTCGCAACCCAGTCGTCAACCTTGAGCATCGCTGCTATCAT
>MDTB01209164.1_pt1 | contig 33448 bp, 34 predicted proteins | sample 811161 | NCBI WGS metagenome assembly MDTB01 (sample SAMN05326650, study PRJNA326480) | marine metagenome | isolation source: seawater | place: Mediterranean Sea | collected 2009 | reverse complement strand
TAATGTTATTGATGTAATAATTGTTTAATAGCTCTAAATCACAACTAATTATTTTTCCATCAGCATATATTTCAAAATTATCTTGTGAATTTTCGTTTGGTTTAACTTTTATATTAAGAATAATGTCTCCTTTCTTTATCTGATTAAATAGAAAGAAATTTGCCAAATTAAACTTATATGTGTTTATAAACTTACCGACACTTTTTATTGAATTTTTATTAGTGTTTATCTCAATATTGTTGATTACTCCTTTGTCAGTAATTATGTTCCTAATATCTATATTTGTATTAATTTCATTTAAATTGATTGAGCTATCTTCAATATATAAAACTGGATTTTTAGTGTTAATATTTAATGTAAAATTACTTAAATTTAACTTTAAATACACATTATCAAGTTTTAAATTTATTCTTTCATCAAAATTTTTTAAATTTTTTTTAATTTGATCATTAAATTTTGACGTTTTAATTCCAAAAGTGCTTATATAAATTATTGCAATAACTAACAAGATTACGAAATAAAATATTAATTTAAATAAGATTCTATACATTTAATTTATAAAGTGATTTTTCCAAAAATGTATCTATGTCACCGTCTAATACTTTAGTTGGATTAGAGCTTTCATGGCTAGTTCTATTATCTTTAACTAATTGATAAGGATGTAAAACATAAGATCTAATCTGGTGTCCCCAACCAATATCTGATTTTGTATTTTGCTCAGTTTCACTTTTTTTTTCTCTGTTCCTAATTTCATGATCATATAGTCTAGCTTTAAGCATATTCATGCATGTTTCTTTATTTTTATGTTGAGATCTTTCATTTTGACATTGAACAACAATTTTTGTAGGTAGGTGAGTTACTCTTACTGCGCTATCAGTTGTATTCACATGTTGTCCTCCTGCGCCGCTTGATCTATAGGTGTCTATTCTCAAATCTTTTTCTAAAATTTCAATATCTATACTTTCGTCAACCACTGGATAAACCCAAACACTAGCAAAACTAGTGTGTCTTCTAGCGCCAGAGTCAAATGGAGAAATTCTCACAAGTCTATGTATGCCCGATTCAGTTTTTAAATACCCATAAATATACTCACCACTTATTTTTATTGTTGAAGATTTTATACCTGCTTCATCTCCTTTATGCTCACTTATTAACTCTTCTTTATAACCCTTTGAAATAGACCATTTTGCATACATTCTTCGTAACATTTGTGCCCAGTCTTGACTCTCTGTTCCCCCTGCTCCTGCATGAATTTCTAAGTAACAATCAAGATTGTCGTTTTCGTTGGATAGAAAACATTTAATTTCATTTTGTTTTGCCTGATTATATACAGCATCTATATTTTTTTTACACTCTTCTGCTATCAAGTCATTATTTTCATCAACTGCTAATTCAAAAAGTTCTGATAATTCATTACATTTTATTAATGAATTTTCATAGAGTTTTATTAAAGTTTCTTGAGTTTTTTTTTCTTTAAGTATTTTTCGTGCTTTTAATTGGTTGGTCCAAAAATCACTTTCTTCTATTTTTTTATTATTAAATTCTAATTTTTTATAAAAATTATTTTTTTCAAAGATACTCCTTGATTTTCAAATTAATTTTTTCAATTTTTGATTTAGTATTTAAAAATTCAGACTGCATTAATAAAACTTTAGTATATTTTTTTTATTAAATCCATCATTAATATTTTTTTCTGGCTGAAAATAATTATCTGTAGTATTTTTTTTAAAAGCTTCTATTATTGTTTCTTTTGAGTTAAAATCTGCTTTAAGGCCTGTTTCAGGATCTATCATTACCATTGTTATATTTGGTGATACTTTAAATGGTCTTGTATCTTTTTTTTTTATAGCATTTTTTATAAATTCTTTAAAAATAGGCATTGCTGTTCTTGAGCCGGTTTCATGCTTACCTAATGTTTTTGGCTCATCCATTCCAACATAAACACCAATTACAAGCTTTGAAGTAAAGCCGACAAACCAAGTATCTGTATTTTTATTTGTAGTCCCTGTTTTTCCTGCAATATCTAAATTTAAATCTTTTAATTTTTTACCTGTTCCTCTTTTAATAACTCCTTCTAGCATTGACGTTATTTGGTATGCTGTTTCGGAAGTCATTATCTGCTCAAAATTATCTGATGAAATTATTGGGATATTTTTACTCGTAAAAGATATTTCTTCACAATTTTTACATTCTCTTTTTTCATTACTGATAATTGTATTCCCTTGAGAATCTTGAATTCTATCAATTAATATTGGATATATTTTTTTACCTCCATTTACAAATGAGCAATATGCAGATGTTAGTTTTAACAATGTTGTTTCAGCGGAGCCAAGCGAGATAGACAAAAGCTCATCTGGACTATCGTAAATTCCTAATTTTTTTGAAAAATTTGTAATTTTTTTTATACCAATATCTTGAGCTATTCTTACTGTCATCAAATTTCTTGATTTTTCTAAACCAGTTCTAAGAGTTGATGGACCATAAAACTTTTTTCCATAATTTTCTGGCTTCCATAGTTTTAAATCAATTCCTTGATCAAGCACAATTGGAGCGTCAAGTACAAGGGAATTGGGCTTGTAATTATTTTCGAGTGCTAAAGCATAAATAAAAGGTTTAAAAGCAGAGCCTGGTTGTCTTAATGCCTGAGTTGCTCTGTTAAATTCACTTTTTTTAAAACTAAAACCACCAGATATTGCGTAAACTCTTCCATTGTAAGGGTTCATTACTACTATTGCGCCATTTACTTTTGGTATTTGTTTTAAATCATATTCATTTTTTTGTATATTTTTTACATATATTACATCCCCAATTTTAAATAAATTTTTGAAATCCTTTTTAGTCCATGATACTTTTTCAAGAGATATATAGCCTATCTTATTATCTGTAGTTTCAATTTCTGTTTTAAATTTACTAATTTTCCTTACAATTGCTAAAGACCAACCAATTGAATTTTCTAAACTAAAAGCATTTAAATCATTATTCCAATTCATCTTGTATTTTTTATTCATGATCGATCCTCTCCAACCTCTTCTTCTGTCATATTGTTCAAGTCCAATTCGCAAAGCACTTGTAGCTTTATTTTGTAAATGAAGATTCATTGGAGATTTTATAATTAAACCTTTTTTATAAACTCTGTCAAATCCAAATTTATCTACCACTTTTTTTCTAATGTCTTCGATGTAATATCTGGTATCCTCTAGGTATATTTTTTTTCGTTTTTGAAGTTTAATTTCTTTTTTAATTAATTTTTCAAAATTATTTTTATCAATGTATTTATTGTCAAATAGATTTTTTAAAACAAGATCTCTTCTAAATTTTGCAAGTTTTTTATTTTTATAAGGGTTATATTTACTTGGTGCTTTTGGCAAGGCTGCAAGCAATGATACTTCATCATATAACAAATCACTTATTGGTTTATCAAAGTATGTAAGGCTTGCTGATGCTATGCCATAAGAACCTTGGCCTAAGTATATCTGGTTTAAATAGAGTTCTAGTATTCTCTCTTTGCTAAGTACTCTCTCAATTCTAAATGCTAATATTGCTTCTTTTATTTTTCTGTTTAAGCTAACCTCATTTGATAATAAAAAATTTTTTGCAACTTGTTGAGTAATTGTTGATGCTCCTTCTAATCTTTTTGAATTAACAATATTTTTAATATTATTAACTATTGCCCTTAAAACACCTTTTGCATCTACTCCTGGATGTGAAAAAAAATTTTTATCTTCGGACGATAAAAATGCATTAATCATTTTTTTAGGTATTGCTTCATATGGTACAAAAATTCTTTTTTCTTGAGAAAAATCCGAAACTAGATCACCATTTCCAGAATATACTTTGCTTGATACAGATGGTTTATAGTTTTTTAAAAATTTATAATCCGGTAATTCATTTGAAAAAACCCATAAAACTGCAATTACTGTAATTATTGATAGCAAAGATAAGCTAAACACTAATATTATAATCTTTTTTATAAATTTGTTCATTTTACTTTAAATAACCAATGAATTTGTTAAAGTTAAGGCATCTAAATATAACGAATTTATAAAAATGAAACAAATAATCATAAAAAAATGGAAAAAAATTTATATATTGATGCATCGCATCCAAATGAGACTAGAGTTGTACTTAAATCTGATGGAAATATTGAAGACTACGAATATGAAGCAAAAAAAAGTATTCTAATAAAAAATAATATTTATCTAGGAAAAGTAAGTAGAGTTGAACCTTCCCTACAAGCAGCATTTATAGACTTTGGTAGGGAAAGACACGGTTTTTTATCATTTAATGATATTCAGACTGACTATTATCAAATACCACAAAATGACAAAGATAAAATAAAAGAGGAAGAAGAAGCAAGAAGACTAGACTTAATTAAAGAAAGCGAGAAGAAAGAAGAGGAAAATATTAATAATCAGAACTTTTCGAAAGATGAACTTTTTGAAAAAAAAATTGAAAACACTGATGAAAAAGTTGAAAACCTAATCAATAATAAAAAATCATTTAAAAAATACAAAATACAAGAAGTGATTAAGCCAAATCAAGTTATATTAGTGCAAGTATTAAAAGATGAAAGAGGATTAAAGGGAGCTGCACTATCTACATTTATTTCAATAGCAGGTAAATACATTGTTTTAATGCCAAATACTCCAAAGGGTGGCGGTATTTCTAGAAAAATTTACAATCCTGGAGATAGAAAAAAAATAAGAGTCATTCTAAATCAAATTCAAATACCTAAAGAAATGGGAATTATTGTTCGTACTGCAGGGTCAAATAAAACCAAAAATGAAATTACTCATGATTTAGATAACTTGTTAAAAGTTTGGAACTCAATAAAAGATAATGCAATGAACTCTATTGCTCCTTCTTTAATTCACCATGAAGATGATATAATTAAAAGAACTATAAGAGATATTTATGATGATGAAACTCAAAATATAATTGTAGAGGGTAATGATGGATATTTAAAGGCAAAAAATTTTATGAAAATAATAATGCCTAAGGATGTAAAAAAAGTAAAAAAATATAGAGATAAAATACCACTATTTTTTAAAGAAAATATAGATCAAAAATTAAATGAAATATTTGAAACCCAGGTTAAATTAAAATCTGGTGGCTATTTAGTTATTAATCCAACAGAAGCCCTTGTTTCTATTGACGTTAATTCAGGTAAATCTATCAAGCAAAAAAATATTGAAAGTACAGCTCTAAACACAAATTTGGAAGCAGCTGATGAACTATCTAGGCAAATTAAAATTAGAGATCTATCAGGTTTAATTATTATTGATTTTATAGATATGCAAAGCTACTCGAACAGAAGGCAAATTGAGAGAAAACTTAAGGAAAAATGTCGTAATGATAGAGCGAGAATTCAATTAGGTAGAATAAGTAATTTTGGATTGTTAGAGATGTCAAGGCAAAGACTAAGGGAAAGCTCTGTAAAATGGGAAATAAATCTTACAACAGAGTCATATTCACTAAAATTGCTTAAAATGGTCGAACTAAAATCTATTAGTAATAAAGCAAAAATAATTAATGTAACAATTCCACCAAAAATATTGGAATTTATAAATCAAAATTTTTCAGATTTCGTAAATTACTTTGAAACAAAAAATAAAATAAAATTTGTTTTTAAAGAAGATAGTTCGTTTAATTTAAAAGATCATTCTATTGAATATCTTTCAAAATCAAAAAAAGTAATAGAAAAAAGTGAAATAATAACGAAATTAAAAAAAATTGAAGTAAACAAAATTAATGACGACATTCAAAAAAATAAAAAAACCAAATTTAAAAAAAGAAAATTCTATAGAAAGAAAAAAGTTAAATAATACCTTTATTTGAAGTTGAAGCATTAGCATATAATGATTTTGAAATTCTTCCTGATAAAAAAGATTTTCTACCACTAATTATTCCATATTTCATTGCTAGTGCCATTTCATAAGGTTTTTTTGCTTTAGCAATTGCAGTATTAATTAGAACACCATCACATCCTAATTCCATCGCAATGCTTGCATCAGAGGCCTGTCCTATACCTGCATCAACTATTAAAGGCAATTTAGTTTGATTTCTTAATATTTGAATATTAATCTTATTTTGAATTCCAAGCCCTGAACCAATGGGAGCGGCTAAAGGCATAATTGCACATGCTCCAACGTTCTCTAATCTTTTAGCCATTAAAGGATCATCAGTACAATAAACCATAACTTTAAATCCTTCCTTTGATAAAATTTCTGTAGATTTTAATGTTTCAATCATGTCTGGGTATAAAGTTTTTTTATCACCTAACACTTCTAGTTTTACTAATTTCCAACCTCCAATTTCTCTAGCCAATCTTAATGTTCGTAAAGCATCATTTGAATTAAAACACCCAGCTGTATTAGGAAGATAAGTTATTTTTTTTGGATTTATATAATCCATTAATAAAGGTTTTTTTTTATCTAATATATTAACTCTTCTCACAGCAACAGTAACAATATCTGCTCCAGATAGCTTTATTGCTTTAGCACACTCAGACATTGATTTATATTTTCCTGTACCAACTATCAATCTAGACTTAAATTTCTTTTTTGCAATTTTAAGATAATCTATCAATTTATCCCCCACCTATAAAATGTACTATTTCAATTTTATCATTATTTTGTATTTTAATTTTATTAATATTCTTTTTATCAATTATTTCTTTGTTTAATTCAATCGCAACTTTCTTAATAGGAATTTTTAGTTTCGTTAAAAGATTAGATAAATATCGATTTTTATCTATATTTACATATTTACCATTTACTTTAATTTTTATTTTCTTCATAATGCATTAGTTTTGAAATGAACAATATTATAATTATTAATGGCCCAAATCTCAATCTTTTAGGAAGTAGAGAAGAGTCGCAATATGGGACTGTTACCTACGATAAATTAAAAACTAAATGCTTAGATAAAGCAAAAGAACTTGGTATGAAACTTACAATTTTTCAATCAAATATAGAGGGTGAAATTGTTGATACTATTCAACAATCTGTAAAAAAACACAATGGAATAATTATAAATGCTGCTGCTTTTACTCATACTTCTGTGGCAATCAGAGATGCATTAAATATTTATAAAAAACCGATTATTGAACTTCATATTTCAAATATTTACTCAAGAGAGGATTTTAGACAAAAATCTTTAATTAGTGATATTTCAACTGGTGGTATATTTGGGCTAGGAGTGGAAGGATATATTTTAGCCATAATTTCAATGCAAAAATTAATTAATAATGAAAATAAATAAAAAAATAATAAAAGAATTAACTGAATATTTAAATGAATTTAACTTAAGTGAATTAGAATATTCAGATAATGAGTATAAAATTAAAGTTTCAAAAAATTCTATAATTAATAGTTCAAATATTAAAAATGAAAAGAATGAAAATATTAAACCTGAAAAAGAAACTAATATTTTATTAAAAGAAGTTACCTCTCCGATAATAGGTACTGCATACTTAGCGCCAGAACCTGGTGGTAAAAAATTTATTGATATAGGAAAAAAAATTAAAAAAGGCGATACGATAATAATTATAGAAGCAATGAAAACAATGAACCATATTCCCTCTCCATTTGATGGAATAATAAAAGAGATTTATGTTGAAGATGGTCAACCAGTAGAATTTGGCCAAAAAATTGTAACAATAGATTGATGTTTAAGAAAATTTTAATTGCAAACAGAGGTGAGATTGCGGTTAGAATTATTAGAGCTTGTAAGGAGTGGGGCATTCAAACGGTAGCAGTACATTCAGATGTAGATAGAGAAAGCATGCATGTAAGACTTGCTGATGAAAGTGTATGTATAGGATCACATCAACCATCTAATAGCTATTTAAACATACCAGCTTTAATGTCAGCTATTGAATTAACCAACTGTGATGCAGTGCATCCAGGATATGGATTTTTATCTGAAAATTCTAACTTTGCAAAAATATTAGAAGATAACAATATAAATTTTATTGGCCCATCATCTGAAATAATAAAAAAAATGGGAGATAAAATTCAAGCAAAAAAAATAGCAAAACTAAACGGTTTACCTGTTATCGAAGGTTCTAACGGAGGAGTAAATAATTACGAAGAAGCAATTCATATAAGTAAAAAAATTGGTTTCCCAGTACTTATAAAGGCTACAGCTGGTGGAGGTGGTAAGGGCATGAAAATTGTTCAAGATGAAAAAAAATTTAAAGAGTTATTTTCTATAGCTAAAACTGAGGCAAAAAAATATTTTGGTAATAGTGAGGTTTATATTGAAAAATTTTTTAAGAATCCAAGACATATAGAGGTTCAAGTTTTATCTGGAAAAAATAGAACTGTTCATCTATATGAAAGAGATTGCTCTGTACAAAGAAGGCATCAGAAATTAATTGAGGAATCGCCTAGCCCTATATTGAAAACTGAAGTTAGGGATGACTTGTTAGATAAAACTGTAAATATGGTGAGTAAAATTGGATATGAGGGTGCTGGAACCGTTGAATATATCTATGAAAATAATAAATTTTATTTTTTAGAGATGAACACAAGGATACAAGTAGAGCATCCTGTCACTGAGATGATAACTGGTATAGATATAATTAAAGAACAGATTTGGATTGCTTATACAGGTAAAACTGCTCTCAAACAGTCAGATATATCTGCAAGAGGTCATGCTATAGAATGTAGAATTAACGCAGAAGATCCAAAAAAAAACTTTCAGCCATCTCCAGGACAAATAACAATGTGTCATCAGCCATCTGGCTTTAGAACAAGAGTTGATGGTGCAATTTACCAAGGTTATAAAATTACTCCCTATTACGATAGTATGGTTTGTAAATTAATTTGTCACGGAAGAAACAGAACAGAGGCAATACAAAGAATGTTAAGATCTTTAGACGAGTTTGTTTTAGAAGGTATAACAACTACTATAGATCTACATAAAGAAATTTTACATCATAAAAAATTTATTGATTCAGATTTTAATGTAAGCTGGCTTGATAATGAAAAAATTATCTAAAAACACTCAATGATCCAAATATCATATACTGGATGATCAAAAGGATTTATCGAAGGACTAGAGGCAAATGACCAACCGTTAAAAACAAAAACATCATCATTGGTATTTTTATTCAGATCTTTAACTTGCAGATAAGCTGTTACCTCAGGATCATCATCAAACTCTGAATTTTTACATTTTAAAACCTTAATCTGTAAATTTTTATATTCTACAGAATCTCCAATTTTAAATTCAAACTCAGTATTTTTAGAACTTACTTTGTCTAAAATTTTTAATCTTATTATATCAGTTGTACTCGCAAGTAAATTTTGTTTAATTACAATAATTAATAAGAATAATAAAATTAAGAAAAAAAGTTTATTTTCTCCAAGACTTATATTTTTTATTTTCTTCATCATTTTTTTTATTTGGGTGATAAGCTTCTGAGGTTCCAGTTAAATTTTCTTGATGAGGCTTTTGCCAAGAATATTTTTTAAACTCATGAATATTTTCTAATTTATTTTTTGTAAAATGCATCCAAGAATACCATTCATTTGGTATTTTTGATGCATCAATCTCATTCTTATATATAATCCATCTCTTTCCACTTTTGCTTTCGTAATATTTATTTCCTAAATGATCATGACCCTTAAGCTTACCAAATAATAATGTGTGGATTCTTGTTCCAAGTGTTTGCTGATTCCACCACACAAATATTTGTTTTATAAATGTCAACATAATTTTTATTTTTTATTTCAATTTCAAATTGTAAAAAATAAATTAGACTAAAGTTTTAATTTGTATATATATTAATTAATCAAAGACTCAAAAATAAAATTTAAATAGGATTAAAATGGCTAAATACTTAATAGAAACATATTACACGTGTAGCTTTAAAGTAAATCATTATCTTGATGATATTAATGAAAATGAGTTATCAAATCTCGAAAAACGTGATGATGGGAAATTTGAAGTTTTAGATATTAAATTAGATAGTAGAAAAACTAAGAATTTAAAAGCTAATAATGAAAATAAGAGGGATTCTAATACTGAAAGTAGTCAAAAAGTACTACAAGTAAATCAAAATGAAATCTCAGACATCAAATCAAACGGGTTTGTTAAAAAATTGAGTGAAACAGTCAATAAGCGCTTTGGTATGCCTGATCGTAGAAAAGGTTACATACAAAAAGCAACTATAGGAGATCATAAAGTTTATTTACATACAGGAGAATATGAGGATGGGAAAATTGGTGAAATTTTTATTGATACAAGTAAAGAAGGTGAATTAGTTAAAGCTTTAATGAATAATTTTGCAATTGCGATATCACTAGGATTGCAGTATGGGGTTCCATTAGATGAATATATCAGTGCTTATGTAGATACAAAATTTGAACCCTCTGGAAAAGTTTTTGGTAATGACAGAATTCTTAGCGCTTCATCAATACTTGACTATATATTTAGAGAATTAGCGATTTCTTACTTAAACAGAGAAGATTTAGCACATACCCCATCTATCGGTAATAATTCTGAAAAAAATATTAATGATGAAGAGAATTCTTCGGAAGATCAAAATAAATTTTTGAAAATAGTTAAAGATATTACAAGCAAAGGATTTGTAAGAAATAATTATAAAAAAAATTTGGTTGATCTATCAGATATAAAAATTAGTTTAAAAGGAAAGAAACAATAAATTAATTTTTTTTTAATATAATATTTAACTCTTTAAGTTGTTTTTCACTCACATTTGATGGTGCGCTCATCATTAAATCTTGGGCATTTTGATTCATTGGAAACATTGTTATTTCTCTTATATTTTTTTCATTTGCAAGCAACATTACTATACGATCAATTCCAGGCGCTATACCACCATGTGGTGGCGCTCCATAACTTAATGCATTGATCATTCCACTAAACTTTTCATTAACTTTTTTTTCAGAATAACCAGCAATTTTGAATAATTTATACATTAACTCAGGAATATGATTTCTTATAGCTCCAGATGAAAGTTCTATTCCATTGCAAACGATGTCATACTGAAATGCTTTAATCTTCAAAGGGTCATCAAAATTCAATTTATCTAGATCTCCTTGTGGCATTGAAAATGGATTATGACTGAATTTAACAGTTTTATCATTTTCATCAATCTCAAACATGGGATAATCCACGACCCAACAAAAAGCAAATTTTTCTTTATCAATTAAATTAAGGTTTTGTGCAATTTTATTTCTTGCAATAGAAGTAATATGCTCTACTTCCTTTTTTTTTCCACAAGCTAAAAATATGCTATCTCCTACTTCGGCTTTTGTTAATTTCATTATTTGCATTAAAGATTCCTCAGAAAAAAATTTTCCAACTGGTCCCTTCCCACTAATTTTGTTATTATTTTCAAAAGTAAAATAAGCTAAACCTGATGATCCTTGTTCTTTTGCCCATTTGTCTAAAGTGTCAAAAAAACTTCTAGGCTTATCTTTGGTATTTTTTGTAATAATACATCTTACTACTGACCCTAATTTTACAAGCTTTTTAAATATCTCAAACTTTACGTCTTCTCTTAAAAAAACTTCAGTTATGTCATTAATTAATAATGGATTTCTTAAATCTGGTTTATCGGTTCCATATTTTAAAATAGATTCTTCATAAGGAATTTTTGGAAATTTCTCACTAAGTAATGATTTTGATGAAAATTGTTTAAATATTTTTATAAGTAATTTTTCAACAACTTCAAAAATATCTTCTTGATTAACAAATGACATTTCGATATCTAATTGATAAAATTCTCCAGGACTTCTGTCAGCTCTAGCATCTTCATCTCGAAAACATGGGGCAATTTGAAAATATTTATCAAAACCTGAAACCATAATTAATTGTTTAAATTGTTGAGGAGCTTGAGGTAATGCATAAAATTTTCCAGGATTTAATCTGCTAGGAACCAAAAAATCTCTTGCCCCTTCTGGACTAGATGAAGTTAAAATTGGAGTTTGAAACTCTAAAAAATCAAGTTTTGACATTTCACTTCTAATAAATGAAATTACTTTAGATCTTAAAATAATATTTTCATGTATTTTTTTTCTTCTTAAATCTAAAAATCTATATTTAAGTCTGATTTCTTCTGAATACTCTTGGTCACTAAAAACTGGTAAAGGCAGCTCTTTACAAGTTCCAATTACTTTAAAAGAATTAATTTTAATTTCTATTGAGCCAGTATTTAATTCTTTATTAATTGTATCGGTATTTCTTTTTTTAACTGATCCTTGAATTGTAACAACACTTTCTAATTGTAATTTTTCAAGCTTTTCAAAAAAGGAATTTTCTTTATCAATGATACATTGTGTAATTCCATAATTATCCCTCAGATCAATAAATAAAAGATTACCATGATCTCTTTTTTTATTAATCCAGCCAGATAATTTTACCTCCTGACCTTCCTCCTTTGATGTTAATTCATTGCAAGTATGTGTTCTATATTTTTGCATCTATTTTCTTAATACTTCCTTTATTATTTTTAAATCTATTGGTTTCTTGTTTGTAAGACTACTTTGATCAATTTTATTGATAAATTCATATATTTTTTCATAAGATCTATCAATATTTTTAATTATAAATTCAACATATTTTTTATTAATTTGTATTTGCTTATCAGAAAAATTTTTAAGCAAAATCGCAAATATCAATTCATCATCTGGAATATTAATTTTTGCAAAAATACAATTATTAAGTCTTGATAATAAGTCTTTTAATTTTATATCATATTTATTTATTGGCTTTATAGAATTAATTAAAATAAATTTATTATCTCTATCTACAATGTTTAATAAACTATACATTACATTTTCATTAATATTTTCATCAAAATTATCTATAATTAAATTTTGATTTACTTTAAATTGAGACAAGAATTCATCATCTAAATTAATTGCTTCAATTTTATTAGCACCAAATTTATTTTTAAAAATATCACTTAAATGAGATTTGCCACTATATTTCTCACCACTAATATTTAAAATATTTTTTCCCCAATTTGGCCATTTTAATACTAAATTATATGCAAAAAAATTACTTTCAGAAACAAAAAAATCGTTAGAATTGTAACTTTTATCATTCTTAAACTTAAATAATAATTGTTTTGAATCTTTCATTTAACAATCCAATTTTGGTTTTCATTATTAAAATTAAAGCCATATTTTTGAGCCTCATCAAAAAACATTTTAGGCGAGCCATTAAATATTAATTTGTAATAGATATATTTATTATCAAATTTCACTATTTTGTAAGATGATATTAAATCAAAACCATCTGCAAATCTTTCAAAGGTTTTAATCTTACTATTCCTATTTGAATTAACTAACAATGTAATCGGTAATTTTATCGATGTATTTATTACATTATATTTTTTCCACATATCTTCATATCTTATTTTTAAATCTTTAATTATATTATTTAAATTATTTTCTATTTCAAAATTTTTGTTTTCATATTCATTATTAATTATTTCGTAATTATCGTTCATATAAATTTTTGATAAAATTTTAATTTTTTTATTATTTTTGTTTATTATTATTATGATATAATCCATAATATTATATTTGCTTATGATATCTTCAAAATTATAACTCTCTATATTCAAAAAATTTTTATTAATAATTTCTCTATCTTCTATTTCATCCTCAGGGAGTATGTAGTTTAATAAATGATGATTTTCATTTGATATATTCCAATTAATATAAATTTTATTTTCATGAAAATATTTTACTTCATTTGTTTCATCTTCTATTAAAATTGGTATCAATAATAAATTCATTTTTTTTGGAATTGATGGAAAGATATTTTTAGTTTCAAAATAATTTAAAGTATTTTTCTTATTAAAACTTACTGTAAATTTTGCTGAGTAAATATCATTTACAAACTTTTCATTTTTAATATTAAATGAATCAATCAACTTTTTTATTAATTTTAAATTTGTGTTTTGTATTTTTTTTTTATCTGACGATGTTAACAAAGTTAATATTAATTGATCAAATGCTAATAAAAATGCCTTGTCATAAATATCATCTTTTTTAAAATCTTTGTCAAAATTTTCTTTTATTACAATATTTTCCACATCATAGTTTGATGCAATTACTTTATTGAAAAAAAATGAATTTATAACTGTTATAGATAGTATTAATATTATATAAAAAGTATAATTTTTAAATATTTGGATTTTGCAATGCATAACTAATAATAATGAATAAAGGTAAATTTACATACGAAAAAAGTGGTGTTAATATTGCTAAAGCTGACAAATTTATTCAATTTATAACAAAAAATAGCTCAAAAAATAAATTAAATAATAATATTGGAGGTTTTGGATCAATATCAAAAATCCCAAAGTATTATAAAAATCCTCAAATTGTAGCAAGCACAGATGGTGTTGGAACCAAGATAGAGATAGCAAATATTCTAAATAAATATGACACAATTGGAATAGATCTTGTAGCAATGTGTGTTAATGATTTAATAGTTCAAGGAGCAAAACCCTTATTGTTTTTAGATTATATATCAATTAATAAAATTGACCTAAAAAAAATGAAATCGCTTATTACTGGAATAATACGAGGATGTAAAATTTCAGATTGCAATTTAGTCGGAGGAGAAACTGCAGAGATGCCTGGCACTTATGAAATTGGAAAATTTGATATTGCTGGCTTTTCAATTGGAATAGTTGAAAAAAAAAAAATATTAAATACAAGCAAAATTAAAAAGAATGATTTAATATTAGCTGTTCCGTCAAATGGCTTACACTCAAATGGTTTTTCATTAGTAAGAGATATTTTAAAAAAAAAAAAAATTAATATAAAAAAAAGTAACTTCTTAAAAAATGAACTTATAAGACCAACAAAAATATATGTTCCAGAGATTATGAAACTTTTAAATAGAAACTACTTAAATGGATGTGCCAACATTACAGGTGGTGGTTTATTGGATAATATTATTAGAATAATACCTAAAGGATTATGTGCAAAAATAGATCTATCTGAAATTAGAGTTAAGAAAATATTTAAATGGTTAAAATATAATAATATAAGTGAAAAAGAAATGATGAAAACATTTAATTGTGGTGTTGGATTTTGCTTAATTGTAAAACAAAATAATTTAAATAAAATTAAAAAATTTTTTTCTAAAGAGTTTAAACCATATGTAATTGGTAAAATTATAAATTATAAAAATAAAACAAAAGTAAATGGAAAAATCAACTGGAAATAAAAAAGTTAAGGTTGCAGTTTTTATTTCAGGACGAGGAACAAACTTAAGATCTATTTATAATTTTTCTAAAAAAAGAAATTCAAAAATAAATATAAAATTAGTTATTTCAAATAAAAAAGATGCACAAGGATTAATATTTTCAAAAAAAAAAAAAATTATTACAAAAATAATTAATTATAATAAAAAAATACAAGCTGAAAAAAAAATTTTAAAAATTTTAAAATTAAATAAAATAAATATTATTTGTCTTGCTGGATTTATGAAGATTTTATCTGAAAATTTTATAAATAAATGTAATATTAAAATATTAAATATTCACCCGTCTCTTCTTCCAAGATACAAAGGTTTGAATACACATTACAGAGTATTAAAAAATAAAGAAATATTTTCAGGATGTACAGTTCACATTGTAAACAAAAAACTTGATTCAGGAAAAATTCTATTTCAAAAAAAATTAAAAATTAATAAAAATGATACAATTAAATCTCTTGAAAAAAGAATTCTTAAAATAGAAAATAAAATTTATCCTTTGGCATTAATGAAATTTATAAGATCTAATTTTTAAAGAAAAAATCAATTTCAATTTTTGCGTTTTCAACACTGTCTGAGCCATGTACAGAATTTTTATCTATAGAGATTCCATATTTCTGTCTTAAGGTTCCATTTGCTGCCTCTTTTGGATTTGTGGCCCCCATCAACTCTCTATTTTCAACCACGGCATTTTCTCTCTCTAATATCATTGCTAATATTGGTCCTGATGATAAATAATTGCATAAATCATTGTAAAAAGGCTTAGATTGATGAACTAAGTAAAATTTTTCAGCATCTGCTTTATTTAAATGTACTTTTCTCTCTTTAATAATTGAAAAACCTTTTCTCTTAAACTCATTTTTAATCTCTTCTGATAAATCTCTTTCTACTGCATCAGGTTTTATTATTGAGAGCGTTTGCTCTATACTACTCATAGTTATCTTCCACAAGTTTGTTTAATAGTCTTACACCATATCCTGTAGCACCACCAGAATTTAAAGCTCCACCATACTTAGAAAAAGCCATACCAGCTATGTCCAAATGAACCCATGGTGTATTATTTAAAATAAATCTTTGTAAAAATTGTGCTGCAGTTATTGATCCGGCTCCACCTACATAATTTATATTTTGCATGTCAGCATTTTTGGAATTCATTAATTTATCAAAATTTTTATGTAATGGTAATCTCCATACTTTTTCTTTTACTTTTTCGCCAGCATCAAATATTTGATTAGACAATTTATCATTATTTGAAAAAAGTCCCGCATATTCAGATCCTAATGAAACAATAATTGCCCCAGTTAATGTTGCTAAATCAATAATAAAATTTGGTTTAAATTTTTTCTCTGTAAAAGTTAAAGCATCTGCTAAAACTAGTCTACCTTCTGCATCTGTATTTAGGACTTCAATAGTTTTTCCACTATAAGATCTAACTATGTCTCCAGGTCTTTGTGCATTCCCACCTGGCATATTTTCAACAAGTCCAACAACACCAACAGCATTTATATTTGCTTTTCTCATAGCAAAATTTTTCATCAATCCAACCACGACAGCTGAGCCTGCCATATCATATGTCATATCTTCCATAAATTTTGCAGGTTTTAAGGAAATACCTCCTGTATCAAAGCAAACTCCTTTTCCTACAAAAGCTAAGGGCTTTGTTTTCGTTTTTTTTCCATTCCATTCTAATGTAACAAGATATGATCCTCTAATACTTCCTTGCCCAACTCCAATTATTGCATTACATCCCATTTTTTTTAATTTTTTTTGATCATAAACAGTAACCCTTAATCCAAGTTTTCTTAAGCCCAATAGTCGATTTACGTATTCATCAGGATGCAATATATTTCCAGGTTCTGATACTAAATCTTTAGTAAAATTTACACCATTTAATAAAGCATTTAACTTTTTTTTTCTTGATTTATCATTTAAATTTTTTTTAAGCCAAATGTTAAAGTTAATACTTTTATTATTTTTTTTAGATTTATATAAATTAAATTCGTAAGATTTTAGTTCAGCTCCATGTAAAAACGACTCAAAGTTTAAATTGTTTTTTACTGATGAAAAATTAGAACCAAATATTATCAATTCATGTATATTATTATTATTTGCATAATCATAAAATTTAGCACCAATTTTTTCTGACTGAAAAAAATCATTATTTTTTATTAATAGAATAATTATAATTTTTTGATCAAAATCTAAATTTAGCGAATATATTTTATTTTCTTTATTTTTTTTATTATTTTTTAAAAAATTAAGTATTTTTTGGTTTATATTTTTATCAAAAATTCCACTAAAATCAGAAATTTTAGTTTCATTTGTTAAAAAAACAGCAGTATTTCTTGAAGATTTTTTTAGATTGTTTGTATAATTTATTTTTAAAGACATTGATTTTAAATATAGTAAAAGTTGAAAAAGATATAAATACAAAGTTATTATATTTCAATGAAAAAATTAATTTTTTGGAACTTTTTTAAAGACCTTACATACTTCTTTCTTGTTATTTCTGTAAGTATTTCAGCAATAATTTGGGTAATACAAGCCGTAAATTTTCTAGATATGGTCAGTGAGGATGGTCATACCTTTAGAGTATATTTTTTATATACCTTGTTAAGTCTGCCTAAAATATTTTCTAAAGTTTTACCTTTTGTATTCTTCATTTCCCTTTTTTATACTATATTAAAATATGAGAACAATAATGAACTGATTATTTTTTGGATATCGGGAATTCATAAGTCTGATTTTGCTAAAATAATAATTAAATTTACATTTCTTTATTTAATTACACAAATATTTTTAACAACTTTGGTTGTGCCAAAATCTTTAAATTTAGCAAGATCATACATAGGATCATCTGATGTTAATCTTTTGAGTTCAATTTTTAAAGAAAGAAAATTTATTGATGCTGTGAAAAACTTAACTATTTTTGTTGATAAAAAATATAGTGATGGATTAATGGAAAACATATTTTTGAAAGAAAATTTGAGTAATAATAAATCTCAAATAATATATGCAAAAAATGGAAAATTTGGAGACGTTAATAAGAATTATTTAATATTATATGACGGAGAGGTATTAAATAAAAATAATAATAATAATATTAGTACTTTTAGCTTTAAGGAAACTGAAATAAATTTATCGAGATTTACTACTCAAAAAATAACTGATGTTAAAATTCAAGAAAATTCAACAAAAAATTTAATTTCATGTTTTATCCAACTTAAAAAATATAAAAACTTAATGACAATTAAAATTAGAGATGAGAAAAATCTCGAGCAAAATTGCAGATGGGATAATTTTGATGTGATAAATAAAGAGCTAGTAAAAAGATTTATTTTACCGTTTTACCTGCCTATACTATCGATAATAGCATGTTTGTTATTTATAAAATCTAAAGATGAATTTAAATTTAAAAAATATTACTATTCTGCGTTTTTTTTAGGTGTGTTAGTTGTTATCATTTCAGAACTTTCAATTAAATATACTTCTGATAATTATATGAGCAATATTTTACTATCTATATTACCAATTTTAATTTTTTTAATTATTTATATTTATTTTCAGATAATGATTAGAAATCCAAGGATAATAAAATGATTTTGGTTTATAAAAAATATATAATAATAGAATTTATTAAAAACTTATTAAAAATTTTAGGAGTATTCTTTTTTTTAATAGTTATAAGTAATTTATTCGAAGAATTATCATTTGTTGAAAAATTAAAAGTAAATCCATTCTACCCTCTTTTTCTATCCATATTAAACGCACCATCAATTATGTTTGATATTCTTCCGTTTATTTTTTTAATATCTACTCAATTTTTTTTTATAAATTTATCTGAAAAAGATGAATTTAGTATTTTTAAATTGAATGGCTTAACTAATTTAAGAATTTTAAATACTTTGACTTTTTTTTCACTTATAATTGGTATAATTTCAATTTTATTTTTTTACACTTTCTCAGCAAACCTCAAAAACTATTATTTAGAGACTAAAAATAACTTATCTTCAGATAAAAAATACCTGGCCGTTATAACTGATAATGGTTTATGGATTAAAGATGAAATAGATGGCATGATCATAATTACTAATGCAGACAAAATTAATAATGATAATTTAATAGGTGTTTCCATATCAAATTTTGACCAAGATTTTAAATTGCTTAAAATTATTACCAGTGAAAAAGTTAATATTAAAAATAAAAGATGGAAAATTAAAAAAGGTATAATTAGTCAAAATAATACAAATACAATTATTAAAAACTTAGAAATAAATAGTAATTTTGATGAAAAAAAAATAAATAATCTTTTCTCAAATTTATCTTCTTTTTCTTTTTGGGAATTGGATAAATTAAAAGAAGATTATCAATCTCTTGGTTACTCAACAAGAGAGGTTTCAGTTTATAAAAACAAAATTTACTCAATGCCTATTTATTTAGTTTTAATGACTCTTTTGTCTGGCATTATTATGTTTAATTCTAAATATAAAAAAAGTAGAATAATCAATATCATAACTGGCATCTTCATTTCGGTTATCATTTATTATGTTAATTATTTTTCTCATTTACTTGGTTCTAATAACCAGATACCTATTATTTTATCAATATGGCTACCTTTAACAATAATAGGACTATTTTGTCTTTTAGGTCTAGTGAGGGTTAATGATAAATAGAACGAATTTTTTTTTTATTTTTTTAATTTTAAGCTTAACCTTTGTTAAGTCAATCGTAGCAGAAGAATTTATTTTTGACTCCGAAGAAATATTAATTTTGGAAGAAGGTAACTTATTAGACGCACCAAAAGGTGGTAAGGTAACTTCTAATAATAATTTAACAATATATGCTGATAATTTTAAATATAATAAAATATCATCAGTTTTAACTGCCACAGGCAATGTGATAGTTATTGATAATGATAATAATACTGAAACTAAATCTAAAAAAATTACATATTTAAAAAATGAGGAATTAATAACCGCTGAAGGTAATGTTAGTATTTTTGATATAAAAAAAAATATTTTATTAGATGCTGATAAAACAATATATCACAAAAAAAATGATATATTTAAAGCATTTAGCAATGTAATAGTTCAAGACAAGTCTAATCAAATAATATTAGAAACAGATGAGCTAATTTATGAGAGAAAAAAAGAAAAAATCTCATCTATTGATAGTACAAAAATTAATGTTGAAGATAATTATACTATTAACTCTAGTAATATAATTTTTTTAAGAAAAGAAAATAAAGTTTACTCATATGAACCAACGAATCTGCAAGATAAAGATAATTACTATTATAGTGCAGAAAATTTTAGATATTTTTTAAATACAAAAATTTTTAGAGGTAAAAACCTTTATGTTTTAACAGAAGAAAAAGATAAGTATTATTTTACAGATGGTATTATTGATTTGATTTCTAAAGAAATCGTTGGAAAAGATCTAGTAACCTATTTCAATAAAAAGTATTCAGACGATGAAAATGAACCAAGATTAAAAGGTAATACTGGTTATTCTGACGAGGACAAAACATTAATAAAGAAAGGGGCCTTTACAACTTGCAAGAGCAGAGGTGATAAATGCCCTCCTTGGATAATTGAAGCTAAGGAAGTGAAGCATGATAAGAAGAAAAAAATTGTTTTCTATAAAAATGCATGGCTTAAAGTATATGATATTCCAGTACTTTATTATCCAAGGTTCTTTCATCCCGATCCAACCGTGGAACGTCAATCAGGATTTTTAAAACCAAGTATAAGTGATTCACAAAATTTAGGTGTGTCTGTTTACTTACCATATTTTTATGTTTTATCTGAAAGCCAAGATTTAACTATTAAACCTAGATTTTATGAAGATGATAAAACAATATTACAAACTGAATATAGAAATGTATCTAAAAATACCTCTTCTATAATGGATGTAAGTTATACTAGTGGCCATAAATCTTATAAACAAGATGATAAAGATAGCAGAGGACATTTTTTTGCAAAAAGTACAATTAATCTAGATATAGACCAATACGAATCAAGCAATATTAACATTAATCTAGAAAAAACTACAAATGATACGTATCTAAAATTGTTTAAACTAGAATCGCCACTTTTATATGATAGAGATTTGGGAACATTAAATTCAAAAATTGTATTTAATGCTAATAAAAAAGATTTAAATTTAAGATCTTCGGTCTCTGTATATGAGAAATTAAATTTGGGCAATAGCGACAGATATGAGTTTATCTTTCCAGATTTTAGTTTAAGTAAAAATATTGACACTTTAAATTATCCTGGATTTCTTGAGTTTAATTCTAATGGATCAAGTAGAGTATTTGAAACAAATAAGTCGGAAACAAAACTAATTAACGACTTAATTTATTACTCAGATATCTCAATTTTAGAAAGTGGTATTAAAAATGATTATAATTTACTTTTTAAAAACTTTAATTCATTAGGTAATAATTCAACAAATTTTGAATCCTCGTTGGATAATAAGTTCCTGACTACTTTTCTTTATAAATCTTCCTATCCTTTAAAGAAGGAAGGAAAATCATATAATAATTACCTAACACCAAAATTAATCTTTAGATTTAGCCCTAATGGAATGAGCCAAAAGATTAATAATGGTTTAGATATATCAAATATTTTTTCTAATAACAGAATTGGAACTAATGATACATTTGAAAGTGGAGAGTCAATTACTCTAGGAATAGATTTTGATAAAGAAAAAAAATCAAATGAAAGTAAAATTTTAACTACTCAACTTGGGACAATTTTTAGACTTGATAAAGAAGAGTACCTTGGTACTGATAATTCAATGAGTAACAAACAAACTGATGTCGTTGGAAAAATTAATTTTAATCCATTTACTGGAAACTTTATTAATTACAAATTTTCAATGAATGATGATTTGGATACTTTTAACTCACATTCTATTAGTACAAAAATCTCAGTTAATAATTTTGTTACAAAATTTGACTACATAGAAGATTTTGTTGGAAACGCCTCAAAGCATTCTTTAAAAAATGAGACGAGTTATAAATTTAATGATAATGGATCGTTTGGTTTTTCTACAAGCAGAAATAAAAAGATTAATTTTACAGAGTTTTATAATACTTTCTATCAATATAAAAATGACTGTCTCACTGCTCGTATTGTTTACAATAAATCATACTATGAGGATAGAGATATAAAGCCATCTGAAAACCTATTTTTTTCTGTAACCATAGTTCCTCTTGGTGCTTATCAAAGTCAAGATATTCTTGGATTTAAGGGTTTTTAAATGATTAGATTAGCTATTGTAATAATATTATTTAATATTTTAGTTGTTAATTATTCTAACTCAATTGAAAACTTTATAGCCATTAAAGTAAATAATAATATCATAACAAAAATAGATATTGAAAACGAATATAAATATTTAATCGCTTTAAATAAAAATCTTGAAAAAATAGAAAAACAAGAAGTTTTTTCTTTAGCAAAAGAGTCAATTATAAGGGAAACAATCAAAAAAGAAGAGATTGAAAAGTATTTTGACTTAAATGATTTGAATAATGAATACTCTGAAAATATTTTTAAGAACTTTTATAAAAACTTAGGCCTTAATAATGAGAAAGAATTTAGAAATTATTTATTAAAATATGGTCTTATTTTTGAAGAAGTTAAAGAGAAAATTTTTATAGAGATATCATGGAATAATTTTATATATGAAAAATTTTGGAGAAAAATAGATGTTGATGAACAAAAAATACGAAATATTGTAATAAATAAATCTAAAGAAAAAAAAGATATTGATTATTATTTGCTATCTGAAATTTTATTTCAAATTGAAGAAGGTGAAAACCTTAATCAAAAATATAATGAAATTAAAAAAAATATTGATAACGCTGGGTTTGAAGCGGCAGCAAGTATTTACAGTATTTCGGACACATCCAAAGTTGGAGGTAAAATTGGCTGGGTTGATAGCGCTCAATTATCAAAAACTCTAAAAAAGAACATCAAAACATTAAAAATAAATAATTATACAGGGCCAATTGTAATTCCAGGTGGTTTCTTAATCATCAAGTTAAATGATAAAAAGATTGAAAAAAAAAAACAACAATACAACATAGAAGAAGAAGTTAAAAAATTAGTAAAATTTGAAGAAAATAAACAACTAGATAAATTTTCAAAAATTTATTTTAATAGATTGAAGAAAAATTCCTTTATAAATGAGTAAAAAACCAATTATAATTGTATCAGGTGAACCATACAGTGTATTTTTTGAAATACTATTTAAAATTTATGCCTCAAATTTTTTTAAAAAATATAAATTTCCATTAATAGTTATAGGATCAAACAATCTGCTAAAAAAGCAAATGAAGAAAATGAATTATAAAATAAAAATTAATTTAATCACCGAAAATGAGATTAAAACTAAAAAAATTAATAACCAGTGCATAAATTTATTGAACGTTAATTTTGAGACAAAAAAAACATTCGATAAAATTAGTAATAAATCTTCTAAGTATATTAAAAAATGTTTTGAAACAGGTTTAAGGCTCATGAAAAAGAAAGTTGGTCTAGGAATAATTAATGGACCAATTTCAAAAAAACATTTTCTTAATAAAAAATTTAATGGTATCACTGAATATTTATCAAGTGCTACTGGTACTAAAAATAAAGAAGTTATGTTAATTTATAACAAAAAACTGTCCGTAGTTCCAATTACTACTCATATTCCCTTAAAAAACGTATCAAAAGAACTTTCTATAAATAAAATTAGTTACAAAGTTGAAGCAATAAATAATTTTTATGTAAAGTATTTTAATAAAAAACCAAAATTTGTGGTTACTGGATTAAATCCTCATTGTGAAACAACAAGTATTTTTAGTGAGGAAAAAAAAATTATAGAACCTGCTATCAAAAAATTAAAAAAAAAGAAAATTAATTTAGTTGGGCCAATTTCAGCTGATACAACTTTTTTTAAAGATAACTTAAAAAAATATGATGTAGTAGTTGGAATGTATCATGATCAAGTTTTAACACCTATAAAAACAATTTACGGATTTGATGCTATAAACATTACTGTAGGATTAAAATTCATTAGGATTTCTCCTGATCATGGAACAAACAACGAAATGTTAGGTAAAAATAAATCAAGTGAACTTAGCTTACAAAAAACATTAAATTTTTTTAATGAAATAAATGCAAATTAAAGCTAAAAAAAGTTTAGGCCAAAATTTTCTTATTAATTCAGATATATTAAATAAAATTATTGAATGTGGAAATATAACTTCTGCTGACTGTATTCTAGAAGTTGGTCCTGGAACTGGAAATTTAACTGAAAAAATCTTAGATAAAAATCCAAAGAAATTGATTGTTGTAGAAAAAGATAAAGAATTGTCAAACTCAATAGAAAAAAAATTTAAAATGAACCTTAGGTCACTAAATGAAGATATCTTAGAAGTTAGGTTAGATAAGTTAAATTACAATAAATTAATAATTTTTGGAAACTTGCCATACAATATTTCTACTCAAATTTTGATAAATTGGATTATTAATGACTATAATTTTTTAAATATCAAAAAATTAATATTAATGTTCCAAAAAGAAGTTGCTGACAGAATTATGGGTCAGACTAATGATAAAAATTATGGCCGATTATCAATTATTTCTAATTGGAAATTTAATATCAAAAGAGAATTTGATATCGATCCTTCGTCATTTTATCCAAAACCAAAGGTACAAAGCACATTACTTTCATTGATACCAAAAGACAATTTTTTTAAAATTAAGAATCCACATAATTTAGAAAAAATTACTTCGATTTTTTTTAATCAAAGACGTAAAATGATAAAAAAACCTTTAAATCAAATTTTTAATAATAATAATTATTTAATAGAACAATTAAAAATTAATACCAACCTAAGACCACAAAATCTTAAATCTGAATTCTATTACAAACTAGCAGAAATTTATAGTAATTTAGGAAATTAGTTTTCTTATATGTTTTCTGATAAATTCTTTGTTATAAGTTATTTTTTGGTTATTAAGCTTAAGCTTAATAATATTTTCAATTTTTTTTAAACATAATTTTAATTTATTATTAATTACGACATAATCATAATTTTTCCAATGCAATACATCTTTTTCAAATTGTTTCATTCTTTCAGTGGCAATAAGTTTATCTTTCATGTCTCTGTTGGATAGTCTTTTAAATAAAATTTCTTTACTTGGGGGCAGAATAAATATTGTTAATAGTGTAAATTTTAATTTTTTTTTTCTAATTTTTTCTGTTCCTTGCCAATCTATATCGAATAATACATTTTTACCTTTTTTAAGTTTATTTATAACTTTTTTTTGGGATGTTCCGTAGAAATTATTAAATACTTTTGCATATTCTAAAAGAGATCTTTTGTTAATTAATGTTTTAAAATAATTTTTTTTTATAAAAAAATAGTCTTTTTTGTCTTTTTCATTTATCCTTGGTATTCTTGTAGTGTACGAAATTGATATAAAATTATTTTTTTTTTTTGATAAAAGTTTTACTATGGTAGTTTTGCCTGCGCCTGAAGGTGATGATAAAACAATCATCATTCCATTTTTATTAATGGACATTAAAAAAAATTAATTGCTTTTACTTTCGATAAATTTTATTGCGTCGCCTACAGTTAATATCTTTTCAGCTTCGCTATCTGAAATCTCTGAACCAAATTCTTCCTCAAAAGCCATAACTAATTCGACTGTATCTAAGCTATCTGCTCCTAAATCATCAATAAAGCTTGCTTCATCTGTGACTTTTACTTCTTCAATTCCTAAGTGATCAGCAACTATTTTTTTTACTTTTGTTGAAATATTTTCTGACATATATAATTTTATTAATAATTTGTTATTAGATTATTAATTAACTTTGTCAAGACATATACATGCCCCCATTAACATGTATAGTTTCTCCTGTGATATAATCAGCCTCATTTGATGTTAAAAATTTAACAGTATTTGCAACTTCTATAGGTAAACCGAACCTATTCATTGGTATTTTGGATTTTATGATGTCTTTCCATTTGTCACTAATTTCCTCAGTCATATTTGTTGATATGTATCCAGGTGATACACAATTTATAGTAATATTTTTCTTTGAATATTCATGTGATAAACTTTTAGACATTGAAATTATTCCTGATTTAGATGCAGCATAGTTAGATTGTCCAACATTTCCTGTGTGTCCTATAACTGATGTAATATTTACAATTTTTCCAAATTTATTTTTTAACATTTTTTTTATTGTAAATTTAGATAACAAAAAAGTAGATGTTAAATTTACGTCTATTACTTTTTTCCATTCTTCTATACTCATTCTGATTGATAGATTGTCTTTATTAATGCCTGCATTATTAATTAAAATATCTATACCTCCACCAAGTTTATCGCTTACATTATTTATAAAATTCTCAATATTATCATGACTAGAAATATCAAATTTTAAAGTATTTATTTTATCAAATCTGCTTTTCAATTTATTTAACTTAACTTCATTTGTTCCTGTTGCGCAAATATTAGTATTCAAATCATTAAATTTTTCTACCATAGCTTCTCCTATGCCTCCAGAGGCTCCTGTTATCAAAATTCTTTTATTTTTAAAAAATTCCATTATTTTTTAAATCAATTATTTCTTTTTCATTATTTATTGAAATGACATTTACGTCTTTATCTATTCTTTTAATTAATCCATTCAACACTTTTCCAGGTCCTATTTCAATAAAATTTGTGATTTTTTTTTTAATCATAAAAATTACACTTTCTCTCCATCTTACTCTAGACTCAATCTGATCTATTAGTAATTTTTTAATTTCATCTACATTTTCAACCTGGTTACCAGTTACATTTGATACTAATTTATTTATTGGTTTTTTTAAATTAAGATTCATGATTTCTTTTTCCATTATTTTAGTCGCTTTACTCATATATTTACAATGAAAAGGAGCACTTACAGATAATTTTATACTTTTAATAAAATTTTTATCTAAATCCTCAGCAAATAATTCTAAGTCTTTTAATTTACCACTTACTACAATTTGCAAATTTGAATTATCATTTGCAATATAACAATTATATTTACTTATGTTGTTCTCAATAATGCTTTCAATTATTTCAATCTTTGAACCTATAACTGCTAACATCCCTCCCATACCAATAGGTAAAGCTGACTGCATTGCCGCTCCTCTTTTCTTTAAAAGTTCTAAACCATCTGTAAACCCTAAAGCTCCTGAGCAGGCTAAAGCTGTATATTCACCAAGAGAATGTCCTGCAAAAAATTCTGCTCTATTTAGATCTATGTTAAACTCTTTTTTCAATAATTTAAAAATGGAATAACCAACTAAAAAAATTGCTGGTTGTGTATTTTCTGTATTGTCTATTTTGTCTTTTGGCCCATTTATCAACAAATTACTGAAAGAAAATTTAAATTTATCATCAGCCTCTTGGAATAACTCCCTAACACAAGGATATTTATTGTAAAATTCTTTACCCATGCCTACTGATTGAGAACCTTGTCCTGGAAAGATAACAGAAAACATTAAATTTTATAAATTGTAAAAGGTTTTTTTTGTGTTGTAATTAAATAATTATAATAGTATATCCTCATTTTTATAAAGATGAATTTATACGAACATACAATCATAGCAAGACAAGATATTAGTTCAAATCAATTAGATTTGATAACTGACAAATACTCAAAAATTATTGAGAAAAATAATGGAAAAATTATAAAAAAAGAAAACTGGGGACTATTAAATCTCTCTTACTTAATCAAAAAAAATAAAAAAGGCACTTACCTTCACTTCAAAATAGAAGGGCCAAATAAAATAATCGAAGAATTAGAAAAAAATGAAAAAATTGACAAGAATTTATTACGATTCGCAACTATTAAAGTTAAACAGTTTGATTTGGAAACATCTTACTTTAAAAGTGAAAATAAAGATATAGAGAGAAAAAGTGAATAAAAAGAAAAGACATAATAATAAAAAAGGTAATCAAAGTAACTTTGCTAAATTAAGTATTTTTCAACCACAAAAGTATAAATTCAAAAAAAAATGCCCTCTTTCAGGAAAGGGAGCTCCTATTGTTGATTATAAAAATATTAAACTTTTAAAAAAATTTATTTCTGAAAATGGTAAAATTTTACCCTCGAGAATAACATCCGTGAGTCAAAAAAAACAGAGGGAACTATCGTTGTCTATTAAAAGAGCAAGAAATTTAGCATTAATATAATGAAAATAGTATTATTAGAAAATTTAAAAAAATTAGGATCAATAGGAGACATCATTGATGTTAAGAGAGGATTTGCTAGAAACTTTCTTATTTCAAATAAAAAAGCTGTCTATGCTTCAAAGGAAAATATTAAAGAAGTTGAGAAGATTAAGAATAATTTAAAAGAAAAAGATGATGAGAAAAAAAAAGTTGCAAAAGATATTTTTCAAAAAATAAACAATCAAGAATTTATAGTTGAAAAGCTAAGTACTGAAAATAAAGAATTATACGGCTCCGTTAAACCATCAGAAATTTCAAAAATTATTAATGAAAAGCTACAGATTGATATCAAGCCTCAGAATATTCAACTAAAACAAGAAATTAAATCATTAGGAAGTTTCGTTGGTAAGATTGAATTACATTCGGAAATAGATGCTGAGATAAAATTAAAAGTTATATCATCTGAAATATCTAGCTAATTTTATACAAGCTTTTCCCCACCATTAATTTTTTATTGAATTAAAAACTGAATTTAATAGCTTACAAATTATGCTTAAAAAAAATCTTAACATTATTGAAAATCAAAATATAGAGCTACCAAATAATATTGAAGCTGAACAGTCAGTTATAGGAACTATACTGATCTCAAATGAAATTTTTGATGAAATTAATACTATTATTTCAAGTAAAAACTTTTATGACCCACTGCATCAAAAAATTTATTCAGCAATAGAGACATTAATTTATAAGGGTTTGCTCGCAAACCCAATTACACTTAAAAATTACTTTGAAAATGAAAAAGATGAAATTAATATACCTGAATATCTCTCTAAAATTACTAAATTTTCAACATCTTCAAGACAAGCAATAGAATATTCAAAAATAATTTACGATATGTTTGTAAGAAGAGAATTGGTAAAGATTTCTGAAGGAACGATATATTCTGCAAAAAACAAAAGTATTAATATCAGTGGTCAATCAATTATTGAAGACTCTGAAAAATTACTATTTGACCTTGCAGAAAAGGGATCTTTAAGCTCATCATTAGTTAAATTTGATGAGGCATTGAAACTAACTATAGATATGGCATCTAAAGCCTATAAAAATGATGAGGGAATTGTTGGTGTTCCAACAGGATTTAAGGATATAGATGATAGATTAGGTGGGTTGCACAAATCTGATCTTGTAATTATCGCAGGAAGACCAGCTATGGGTAAAACTGCCTTAGCTACAAATATTGCATTCAATGCCGCTAAGCATCTCAATGAAAAGGAAATAAAATCCTCAATTGCTTTTTTTTCACTCGAAATGTCATCTGAGCAACTTTCAACTAGAATATTAGCTGAACAATCTAGAATTAGATCAAATGATATTAGAAGAGGCAGAATATCAGAGGAACAATTTGATCAATTTATTGAAGCCTCAAAAAATATATCAGAATTTCCTTTGTTTATAGATGAGACTCCAGCAATAACTATTGCCGCTCTAAGTAATAGAGCAAGAAGAATAAAAAGATTATCTGGATTAGATATGGTTATAGTTGATTATATACAGCTTATGAGAGGAACAGATAAATACGATGGAAGAGTTCAAGAGATCTCTGAGATTACTCAAGGTCTTAAAGCTTTAGCAAAAGAATTATCTGTACCAGTAGTTGCTTTATCACAACTATCAAGAGCTGTAGAACTAAGAGACGTTAAAAAACCACAATTATCTGATCTTAGAGAGTCAGGATCTATAGAGCAAGATGCAGACGTTGTAATGTTTGTTTATAGAGAAGCTTATTATTTAGAAAATAAAGAGCCAAGAGCTGCCACAGTTGAACATGCAGAATGGCAAGCTAAAATGAATGAAGTAGCTAATTTAGCTGAAATATTGATACAAAAACAAAGGCATGGTCCCACAGGAAATCTAATGCTTGAATTTGAACCTGCCTTTACTAAATTTAAAGATATTCAAAATAGCTAATTTAAATTATATACTATTTTGTATTTAAATGTTTGAACGTTTATATCAAAATATAGTTTTAGAAAAACCAAAGTTTGTACTTTTGATTTTGACTTTTATTGTCTTAAGTTTTGGATATTTCAGCAAAAACTTTAAATTAGATGCATCATCGGATACACTTCTTTTAGAAAACGACCCTGATTACATATATTTAAAAGAGATTACTAAAAGATATGGCACAAATGAATTTTTAATTTTAACTTATGAGCCATTAAAGAAAATTACTCACAATGACACAATCAGTGAATTAATAAATCTTAAATTAGATATTGAGAAATTTAGCTGGGTGAAAAGCGTAATAACAATATTAGATATTCCACTTTTAGAAAACTCTGATGATAACATAACAGATACTCTTAAAAATTATAAGACACTTAAAGATAAAAATATTGATAAAGAAAAAGGCTTTAATGAAATTTTAAAAAGTCCAGTGTTTAAAAATTTTATAATTAGTGAAGATGGGTCGGTTTCTTCAATTATAGTAAATATAAAAAAAACTAATTATCCTGAGGGTCTTAATGCAAAAGATCTTCAAAAAATAAAGGATAATAATAAAATAAAAAATCATAAAAATATTTTAGAGATTAGAAAACTAATTAATCAATATAAAATAAATAACACTGAAATTAATATTCATTTAGGAGGTGTTCCTATGATTGCTGATGATATGATTTCATTTATTAAAAAAGATATTATTGTGTTTGGTATAGGTGTATTTCTTTTTATTATATTGACACTTTGGTTTGTTTTTAGAAGTTTAATTTGGATTGTAATACCATTGTTAAGTTGTTTTTGTGCAGTAGTTATTATGATTGGATTACTTGGAATAATTGGATGGAAAGTTACTGTAATTTCCTCAAATTTTATTGCTTTAATGTTAATACTTACAATGGCAATGAATATACACATGAGTGTTAGATATCTGAATATTGCTAAAGACTATAAGAAAATGTCTAATTCAGAAATAATATTATTGACAACTAGAAAAATGTTTTGGCCAATAATTTACACTGTGTTAACTACTATTTGCGCATTCTTATCTTTGATATTTAGTGAAATTAAACCTATTATTGATTTTGGGTGGATGATGACTTTTGGTCTTTTAGTATCTTTTTTAATAACATTTACTTTATTGCCAATATTTTTAAGTATTTTTGGAAAAAGAAATATTATCAATAGTAGTGAACCAGGTGCATCATTTGTAAATTTTTTAGGTAATATTACTGTTAAAAAATCAAATCTTATATTTGTAATCACTATAATTATTATGATTATAAGCATTTATGGAGTACTAAAACTTCAAGTGGAAAATAGTTTTATAAATTATTTCAGTAAAAAAACTGAAATTTACAAAGGTATGAAATTAATTGATCAAAAATTAGGAGGAACCACACCTTTAGAAATAATTCTAAAATTCCCAGAGAATAATATAGAAAATGATGAGTTAGACAATGAATTTGAGAGTGATGATGAATTTGGAAGTTGGGATAGTGAGGATAATACAAAAGATAGTAATTATTGGTTTACAGAAGATAAAATTAATAAAATACACAATGTTCACTCTTACTTAGAAAATTTAGAACATGTAGGCAAAGTTCTTTCTTTTTCTTCAATACTTCAAATAGCTGAAAAACTCAATAATAATAAAAAACTAGGTACATTAGAAATGGGAATATTATATAGCAAATTACCAAATGAAATAAAAAAACAAATAGTAGATCCATATATATCAATTAAAGACAATCAAGCCAGAATAAGTATAAGAATAAAAGATTCCAACGAGAACCTTAAAAGAAATGATTTAATAAATAAAATTCAATACGATCTTGAAAATAAATTAAAATTTAAAAAGGAAGAATTTAAAATTGCGGGTGTGCTTGTTCTTTTTAATAATCTCCTTCAAAGTCTTTTTAAATCACAAATACTCACTCTGGGCTTTGTGATGATGGGTATACTTGTTATGTTTTTAATACTTTTTAGAAATTTAAGTTTATCGTTAATTGGAGTAATGCCAAATTTTATAGCTGCATTTTTTGTACTAGGAATTATAGGACTTGCAGCAATACCATTGGATATGATGACTATCACAATAGCTGCTATCACAATAGGTATAGCGGTTGATAATAGTATTCATTATATTTATAGATTTAGAGAAGAATTTAAACACCATAAAGATTATGAAAAAACATTAAAAAAATGTCATTCAACAGTTGGAGTTGCAATTCTAAATACTTCAATAACGATTATATTTGGATTTTCTATTCTGGTTTTTTCTAATTTTATTCCAACAATATATTTTGGAATATTTACAGGATTAGCAATGTTCATTGCCATGATTTCAGTTTTAACTCTTTTGCCTAAACTAATTTTAGTTTTTAAACCATTTGGCAATCAATAAATGTTTGAAAATTTTATTGATTTATTAAAGCAGGTTTTATTTTTTGATATTATTTATTTAATCATAACAATTTTATCAGTAATAAAATGCACTAAAAATGGTTTTGTATCAAGTATACTTTCAGCTTCTAAATGGTTATTAGCATATGTATTAACATTGTTTTTTTTTCCAAAAACAAAGCCTTATTTTGAGGATTATATAGATAATGAGTATACACTAGATATTGTTTTAGGACTGTTTTTATTTGTAATAATTATTTTCATAATTCTAATGATCAATAAAGGTTTTAAAAATGCAGTTAAATTTACCGGCTTAGGCAAACTTGATTCTCTTTTTGGTTTCTTTTTTGGTTTTTTAAGAGGATATATTATTTCAGTTTGCATTTTTGCAACTGTAAATCTATTTGTAAAATATAAGGATTGGCCATTAAAATATGAAGAATCATTTACCTTTTCATACATTGAAAAAGGTAGTAGTTATCTAATAGAAAATTTTCCAAATGAAAAAGATTACGAAGATTCTAAAGAAAAAATTAAAGATATATAATCCTAAATTGCATGAGGAGTGT
>MDTB01032777.1_pt1 | contig 33454 bp, 25 predicted proteins | sample 811161 | NCBI WGS metagenome assembly MDTB01 (sample SAMN05326650, study PRJNA326480) | marine metagenome | isolation source: seawater | place: Mediterranean Sea | collected 2009 | reverse complement strand
ACCTGAGGATTTTTTGATTACCAACGCATAGGTCCAGCTAGATCCACGATCAATGACATTCTCCTTAAAAAAATGAACAGTATGCGCCTATTCCAATTAAAATTATCAGCACTCCTCTCCTTTAGGATGCATGCGGCCTCCATACGAGCTTTGAGCACGATGCTGGGTTGTATACTGTTTTCTTCAATGCAGATGGTGGCTTTGCTGGGGCAGGAATCTTCTGAACTGACTGAATCCCAGATCGCAGCTGCCACACCGGAGCAACTGCAGGGATTAGCCGAAGCAGGAGATGCGCGTGCACAGTTCAGTCTTGGCCTTGCATATTTCAATGGCAGAGTCGTCAGCAAAGACCTCAGAAAGGCTTCGATCTGGTTTGAGAAAGCTGCTGAACAAGGCCATCTGAGCGCTCAGTACAATCTGGGTGTCTTATTTGTTCAAGGGTTTGGAGTGGATAAGGATTTCGCTCAAGCAGCCAAATGGTTTCGGAAGGCGGCGGACCAAGGCGACTTGACCTCGCAGTACAACATGGGAATATTTTTCCGCAATGGTCTCGGAGTTCCTTCGGATCCATCAGAGTCCCTTCGTTACTTTGCCTCCGCTGCCAGTCAGGGAGATCCCAGAGCTCAATTCCATTTAGGACAATCTATTCTGGAGGGGGATGCTATTGAGCAAAACCTTCCTGAAGCTTATTTGTGGATCAAACTTTCCGCTGCTCAAGGCAATAAAGATGCTCGAGCACTCCTTGATGAGTTGACGCCCACAATGTCCCCTGAGGACGTATTCAAGGGACGTTTACTGAATGCCGAACGCGGTGATGCTGAAGATCAATTTCAGGTCGCCATGGTTTACACGACCGGACACGGCATAAAAACCAACGCCAGTGAGGCCATTCGATGGCTGCGCTTGGCAGCCGGACAAGATCATCCCGAGGCACAGCTGAAGCTCGGTCAGGCTTATGTTTCTGGGCAGGGCGTTGGGCAAGATTATGCGGAAGCCGCCAGATGGTATCGCAAAACCGCATCGCAAGGACACATTCAGGCTCAATTCTATCTTGCCAACATGTATGAGGCTGGCAAAGGAGTCGAACAGGACATGGTAGAAGCGGTGCGTTGGTATCAACAGGCGGCTGAACAGGGCGTGCTGCCTGCTCAATTCAAAATGGGTACCGTTTACTCGCAAGGATTTGGCGTTGAAGTGGACTTGGAAGAATCTCAGCGTTGGTTCCATCTTGCTGCGCGACGAGGCGACATGCGTGCTCAATTCAACCTGGGACTGCTCCTGGAGGCAGGTAATGGAGCAGAACCGGATCAAGCCGCGGCGATTGAGTGGTATCTCCAAGCAGCAGGTCAGGGTGATGCGGATGCTCATTTTCGGTTGGGCCGGATTTATTCTGATGGGCGTGGTGTTCCCCGCGATGTGAATTTGGCGATGAATCACTTTCTGAAAGCGGCTGATAAGGGGGATCCCCGAGCTCAGGCTGAGGCGGGCTATCGTTATCTCAAAGGGGAAGGCGTCAAACAGGATCTGGAGCGAGCGGTAAAATTACTGAAACAAGCGGGGGCTCAAGGTGATCCCATGGCCCTCTACAATCTGGCTTTTGTCTTTGAACAAAGTTCAGCCAAGAACAATCTAGAGCAGGCATTGGACTGGTATCGGCAGGCCGCTGAAAAAGATGTATTGGAGGCCAAACTCAGATTAGCCTCGATCTACCGTGAAGGCAAAATAAGGCCCTCCGATATTCAGGAAACGATCAAGTGGACTACCAAAGCTGCCGAAAGTGGCCATGTTGCTTCTCAGTACAATCTCGGTTTGCTGCTGTCAGGTCAGGTTGATGATGTTGAAGGGATTGAGACTGATCCTGAAAAGGCTGTTACCTGGCTAAAGAAAGCGGCGGATCAAGGACATGAAAAAGCATTGATGCTTTACGCAACTTTACTGGTAAGGGGCGATCAGATTGCGCCTGATCCCGCGAAGGCAGCGCACTTGTTCACACAAGCGGCAGAAAAAGGCAATTTGGTGGCGCAGTTCAACCTGGGCGTGCTGCATGAGTTGGGGCAAGGGGTTTCGCTAGACTTACAGGAAGCTGCCAAATGGTATGATCACGCAGCCAACCTTGGGCATGCCAGAGCCCAGTTCCATCTCGCACTGCTGCATGATCAAGGCATGGGGATACCTCAGGACAGACGCTCAGCCTTCGAATGGTATCAGCGAGCGGCAGAACAGGGGGTGGTCGATGCTCAATGTGCCGTCGGTACTTTCTTTATTGATGGAGATGTTGAGGAAGCCAACCTTGAGAAAGCCCGTAGTTGGTTTCAAAAAGCCGAACGGGGTGGTTCCATCGAGGCTGCTGCATTTCTTGCAAAAATCAAGGAACTCAGTGGCTCGGCTGAATGAGGTGCTCTTTCTTCAAGGCTGGGTCAAGGCAGAAAAAATCCGAAGCATTGCTGCTCCGGATTGTTCAAGATTTTCCAGTGATATTTGTCAGGGCGTCACTTCGCCTTCGGAGTCGAAGGGCCCCGTGAGACCCGTGAGGGACTCTCCTGCCGGAAGGCTTGCTGTTGCCGATTGATTGACTTTTCCGACGTTATAAGTCTCTCCTACCACCGGGTCCGGAAATTCCCCTTTATTAAAATAAGGGGCCAGTTGATCGGTGTTTGCCGTAGCCGAACTGGATTGGCCATTTTCAAGAGACCATTGACTCTTGGCGCTATCTATCAAGCGCAGGTTGTTCTGGATCAAGCTAAGTTGTGTGCGTTCACGTGCACGTATAAGGTTTGGAACCGCGATGGCTGCTAACAGTCCGATGATGGCCACCACAATCATGATTTCCACCAATGTAAAAGCGGCGCGTGTGCGAAATTGTCTTAATTGCATAAATGTGTTTAATTTATTGTTTCTAGGTGCAAGTTCAATCTCAATTTAAATCATCCCTGTCAGAGCCTCTGCTGAAATTGACATTTTGATTATAACGCTTCGTCAGGCTGAAAGTTGCGCCGCGTCAAAATCCCTTCTTCGATAGTTCTGACTGCAGTGCCACCTGAAATTCCATCAAATCCGTTTGCGAAGGTTTGTAACCTTCCTGATCAGGAGAGAGGCCCAGTTGTCCAAACTGGTCAAGGTGCCATCCTGCTGTTTGCTGATCGCTGAATGTTACTTTGCCGCTGGCCAACATTCCCGGGCGTGCCAGTTGGTCGAGACTGATCTGAACATTGCCTTCCTGCGGAGCAGTAGCATCATCATCCACCAATTCGCCGAGGTTTTCTTCCGGGACTGGCGCTGCCGGAGGGGGCTGCGGCGCATCATTCGGCGGTGGTGCAGGCTCCTCTTTCTCGACTTCTGGTTCCGGATCTTTCGGAATGACCCCTAGATCATCCACAAGGAAGCGTACTTCCATGTATGTCATGGTGATGTCAAACTCCTCTGCAAGTTTTACTTGGATATCAGCGACTTTGAGTCCCTCTTCAATCCATTGTCTTACCGTCTGTTTTTGTGAATCGTCCAGTGTCATGTATGTCTACTTTCAATATTAAATCGTAAAGATTCCTTATTTCAACTTCTAATAGAAAGAATGCCCATGGGAATCTCATGGACTCCTTTGCTGTGACAAGGCCAGATCGCATTGAATTTCGGTGATATTAAGCCAACGGAGAGCAAAATCGAAAAGTGCGCTTCTGTGAGAGGTTTCATTTTTTGAATGCCTTTTTACTTCACTGGATCTTTGATTGATGCCTCACACTCTTGGTAAGTCAATTTGACTTGGCGGATCAATCGCCTCAAAATAAGAACATGAATTTTTCGAGGCTAAAACAAATGTCCACCCTTATGTTGGCGATGAATCTCTCTATTTCATGTGCTTGGGCTGATTGGTCTTGGGTGGTTCCTTCTGATTACGCATCCATATCACCGGATTTATTCCTCAAAGGAGTGAAGGAGGCTGATAGCTTTCGCCGAAATTTACTTCAGAAAAATGCGGTGGGTTTGACCAAGGCTGATGTTTTGAGTGAAGCGATTGCGCGCTTTCAAAGGCTAGCAGGTGATTACCTTTCGAAAGAAAATGGAGTAAAAGGTTATAAAATCAGAAAAAAAACGCTCCTGCGCGCATTCAAGGGAGAAAAATCAAAATTAAAACCTCATGACGTATTCAAGGCTTTTAACGGAAAATGGTATGGCATTTGGGATAAAATGAAGGTAGATCATCACTGGTTTCCACAAATTAATCAGGATCCTCCCAAAAAGATTCAGGCTTTCCACGATGTGTGGGTTCACGCGGTTCAATTTGCCTGGGTTGGGGATGGTTTTGGGTGGAATGTGGTGGCGACAGAGGAGGAGGATTCCTCTGATTATTTCCTGCTGGGGACGGTGTATCATGTAAGGGACAAGGATCCTTCACAAATCTACCTGCATCGACCGCATGTAGGGATTTCCGCGACCAAAGATCAGCTCATTTGGATGACCAGTCGGGAAGTGTTTCTTGAAGAACGGCTGGAGCCCAAGGGGGAGTTCCCTGAAAGATATGTCATCACCGGGTTTAATTATCAAATGCAGGGCAACACCAGATTGAGCGTTGTGGGAAACAGCTTCCAAGCCATATACACTCGCAAGTCAGACCAGCGTTATCCCTGGAAACAGTATTGGATCAACCTGACCGCGCCCTGATGCCCGGTTCGGTCTGCGTGTTCAAGCTTCCTGAAATTGATACCCCATTTTCTCATGTCTCTTGCCTTCGATTGAGTTCGTCCACGGTGCTGTTCAGATTCCAAAAATCGATGATCAGGAAAATCATGCTGATCAAAATAAGAGGAGGAAACAAAATTGCCATCAAGCTGGATCCCAGAATAATCAAGCCGCTGATTTTACCGAGGTAGAGACGGTGTAAACCCAATGTTCCGAGAAATGTCAGGAGCATCCAACTCACGGTGTAATTGTATCTGCCAGTTGCAAACCTGCGCTCGGCCTGGCTATCCATGATGGGGATTAAAAACAAATCAATCAGCCATCCAATAAGAAAAAGTCCACCCGTACACAACCAGATGGTGCCTGAAATGGGTTTCCCGTAATAAAACCTGTGGGATCCGGTAAAGCCTAGAATCCACAGTAAATAGCCGACTAAAATCGAGTGCGTCTGCATAAGCAGACATTATCACAGATTTTCCATTCAGCATGCTTAATGTGTATTGTGTTTTATAATTGATACTGTGGTTGAGGGAAGTCTGGTTCGACTCACTTTTTTGTATGGAGATGAACCAATTCCTAAAAGACGCGGACGAAGGGTAAACCTCCAATGGTCGAGAAGCCTCGCTTCGGCTGACGTCAAAGTCAAAAATTATCCCGTTTGCCTCCGGGAAGGCACGCCATTGTATCAAATCACTGGACTACACGCAGGGCAAGAAACGTCTTTGTTCTAGTGCTTAAGAGTCCAGAGTTCTTGATCAAGCGCGCCGTCCGAGGTCCAGAGCGGTCCGTAAAAATTCCTGATCAATAAGGACCTGAAAAAGATCTAATGACGGTGAAAGCGACTTATGTCATTAATCGTACAAAAGGGTTGTCAGGCATAGCAGAGGTAATGGATCCGATATGATTGAAATAGGATTCTAGGAATCTGATTGCCTTTTTGAGCACTCAGAAAGAGGATGTCTCTCATTGAGGTATACTAGTTGAACCTGAGCCAATATTGAATCCTGGCCATTTCAGGTTTAAGATATCCTGATCTTAACGAACGAATTCGATGTATTATTTGGACAATAATGGAACGACACAGGTCGCCCCTGAAGTATTGGAAGCCATGCTGCCATTTTACACGCAGCATTGGGGCAATCCTTCAAGTGCGCATCGTAGTTGCCGCCCGGTCAAGGAAGCACTGCATCAGGCAAGGGTATCCATTGCTTCATTAATCAATGCACAACCAGAAGAGATCGTCTTTACAGGTTGCGGCACCGAAAGCAACAATACTGCGATTCACAGTGCCCTATGCCGGGATCCCGGCAAAAAGCATTTGATAACCACGGCAGTAGAGCATTCTGCGAACCTCAAGTATGGACAGTTTTTACAGCGTCATGGCTATGATGTGAGCTTCCTGCCAGTTGAGGAAGATGGATCCATTGATATTTGCATGCTACAGGATCTGATTCGTCCTGATACCGCCATGGTATCCATCATGTGGGCCAATAATGAAACGGGCGTCCTTTTTCCAATAGAAGAGGTGGCAGCCATTTGCCGGAGCAAGGAAGTAGCTTTCCATACCGATGCCATTCAGGCCGCCGGTAAAGTGACTCTGGATGTTCAATCGGCTGAGGTTGATTATTTATCTCTATCTGCACATAAAATATATGCCCCCAAAGGGATTGGCGCTCTCTATGTCAAAAAAGGAACTCCTTACTCTTCCTATCTTTTCGGGGGAGGGCAGGAATCAGGGCGCCGTGCCGGAACTGAAAATGTGGCAGGTATTGTCGGTTTCGGGCGAGCAGCACAGATGGCATTTGAAGATACTGCTCGTAGTCAACAAACAGAGACATTGAGAAACCGGATGGAAAATGGCATCCTGAGCGACATTCCTCAAACATCCCGTAATGGATGTAAATCACAACGACTGCCCAATACTTCGAATATTGCGTTTGATGGAGTGGAAGGAGAAGCATTGCTTCTTCGCCTGGATCGTTTGGGCATCTGTGCTTCTAGTGGATCTGCATGTACAACAGGATCATTGAAACCATCGCATGTGCTCCTCGCGATGGGGGTGCCGGCAAGGCGTGCTTTATCCAGTTTGCGTTTCAGCCTTGGGCACTATTCTTCTGAAGAAGATGTTGATTATTTGCTGAAGCACCTGCCCGAGATCGTAAGCGAATTACGAGGGCAATCACCCAAACCTCAATCTCTGGAAGTAGCCACCTAAGTATTACAGAATTCACATCCCATGGACCCTTTACTTAAATTACTGCGTGAAAATGCGTCTTACCGTCCTGATCAATTAGCCAAAATGCTTCAGCTGGATGAGGCTGAAGTCGTTGGCAGAATCAAAGATTACGAAGCGGATGGAACCATTGTGGGTTATCGCACAATCATCAATGAAGAAAAGATCAACATTGAACGCGTGCGTGCGGTCATCGAAGTCAAAATCACTCCCGAACGTGAGGGTGGTTTCAATCATCTGGCCTCCCGAATTGCCAAGCACAGCGAAGTGCGGGCATGCTACCTGATGTCCGGCAGCTATGATTTGCTGGCCATTGTAGAGGGAGACTCGCTGAAACAAGTGGCCTCCTTTGTTTCTGACAAGTTGTCTACCTTACAGGGAGTCCTTTCCACTTCGACGCACTTCATGCTCAAGCCTTATAAAGAGCACGGAGTGCTGCTGCATCGGGATGAATCGGATCAAAAACTTCAGGTATCCCCCTGAGGCCTCTCCTCTGGAGATGGTGATCGGGAGATTAAAGCGCTAGTTGACCATTTACTTAAAGCCTTATGATCAACGCGTTAATCGACATTTACCTCCTGGCGAATGCCAAATTTTTCGATGCGTTTTCGAAGAGTGGCGCGTGTGATTCCGAGTAATGAGGAAGCCTTGACTTGATTGCCCTGCATTTCCTTGAGTGCTTGTCTGACCAGTTCTCTCTCCACGGTCGGAAGAAGTTTCTGATCAGGGTTGTTGCGGGCCCACTTGAACATTGCATCGGCCAAAGGCTGAATTTCAGAAACTTCTTCGCCCTGGATCTGCTTTTCTTTGGTTATTTCAGGGATTGCCACCTGCATGGAAGAAGCACTTTCCACAGAGGAACGTGCTTCCATCTGGTTGCCTGAAACGATTTCATTCGGCAAATCACTGAGTAGAATAATCTCACTTTTAGTGACCACGAAGGCACGTTGAATCACATTTTCCAGCTCACGAACATTTCCAGGCCATTCGTAATCGCTCAGGGCATCCAAAGCGTCTTTGTTGATTTTTTTAGAAGGAATACCAAACAAATTGGAGAATTTTCTAAGAAAATAATGAACTAGTAAAGGAATGTCATCCTTGCGCTGCCTAAGGGCTGGTAGCTGGATTCGGACAACATTGAGACGGTAAAACAAATCTTCTCTGAACTTCTTATCGAGAACTGTTTCTTCAAGTCTTTGATTAGTGGCGGCAATCACGCGTACATCCACTTCGACTGGTTTATTACTCCCCAGTTTTTCAAAGGTTCCAGACTGTAACACGCGTAGCATTTTGGTTTGCGTCGGCAGTGACATGTCGCCTATCTCATCCAGGAAAAGAGTGCCGTTGTGACATTGCTCAAATTTACCGATGCGTGTCTGGTTTGCCCCGGTGAAACTGCCTTTCTCATGTCCGAACAATTCGCTTTCCAGGAGGTTTTCCGGGATGGCGGCACAATTGATGGCCAGGAAGGACTGCTTGCTGCGTGGGCTGTTCTGATAGATGGCTCTGGCAACAAGTTCCTTACCCGTGCCGCTTTCCCCCGTTATCAAGACCGTTGCATCTGAATTTGCCAATTGCCCAATCAATTTGAAAACTTGCTGCATGGGCTCGCTGCGCCCGATCATGCCGAGCTCGTCATCCAGAGTCTCGGCATCTGTTTCAAAAGAGACAGGCTTGGACATATCTCTGGATGCCTTGAGGGCCTCAAAAATAAGTTTCTGAAGTTTGGGGACATCAAAGGGCTTCAGGACATAATCATAAGCGCCAAGTTTCATCGCCTCGATGGCGGTTTGAGTGGCGCCATAGGCGGTCATGAGGATAACCGGAGTTTTCGTGTCAAATTGCCGAATGGCCTGCAGTGTTTGGAGTCCGTTCATGCCTCCCATCCGAATGTCCATGACAATCAGGTTGGGGTGGAACTCCTTGAGCATGCGGAGACCTTCTTCGCCGCTTGATGCAAGTCGCAATTCTATGTCAGGAGAATCGAACAGGCGCCTAAAGGCGTAACGCACATCCGTTTCATCATCTATTACCAAAAGCTTATCCATATTTATCGCCGCACTCAAGGGCTCCCTTCACTATATCCGGACTGTTTTGAGATGCAATAATCCATACGATGAAACATATGAGGCGAGGAAGGGGATTGAACTTATTTTGCATTGTCTGTTACGGAATCAAAAGGGGGGTACAGTTCGTAATAAGGTATATGAAACGTGCTTACAGGGAGTAACTTGTAAATCTGGGGGTGAAAAAATCCGCTTACAGCCAAAATGTGCATGCGTTGTTTTTCAAATCAGTCCAACATCATGATCAGGCACAAGAAGTCCTACTCTTGGTAATCAAAAGGCCGTTCCTGGAAAGGCATTCAATGCACCTTTGCTCTCTGAATTTTACAAATGCAAGTTGGTCTCAGGTGCACCAACTAATAAAAAATTCCACGAACCACACCTTGTTCTGATCTCCTAGTGTCAGGCTTTCAATCCCTTCGGCACAGTTTAATCTGAGGGGTTTTCGTCGAGACTTTTGGATCGGATGCATGATTCAGTCATTTTAATACGAACTTGGCATTTGCACGTTTCACTGCATTCATCTAAGGTTGAAACATTGTAATCGATTAATATTATGGGAAGTGAAACTGCATCGGGACCAGGTATGACTTGGCTTTATTTCGCGTTAATGACTGTGGGATGCTGGGGGATTTACGGCATCCTGCTTCACAAAGGACAGGTGACAATGGAGGATCCTGTCAATGGTCGCTACAAGGCTTTCCTTTTTGTGGGAATTGCCTACTTTTTGACGGCAGTCCTGGCTCCTCTGGTCCTCTTGATGGCTCGTGGAGTTGCCTTTTCCGGATATACAGGCAGCGGTATGTGGTGGTCATTGGTTGCAGGTATCGCCGGAGCGATTGGTGCTTTTGGAGTGCTTCTTGCGTTCGGAGCCAAGGGAAGCCCTTCGGTTGTCATGTCTATTATTTTTGCTGGTGCGCCCATTGTGAATGCGGTTGTTGCGCTGGCCCTGCACCCTCCGGCGGGTGGCTATGGATCCATCAAGCCCCAGTTCTTCGCCGGTATATTGCTGGCTGCTGTCGGTGGAACTTTGGTTACTTTATACAAGCCCAACCCAGCCCCTCCCAAATCGCAGCCTGCTGCGGTGGCAGCTAATGGTGCAGATGCAGTGAGCTCGGAAAACAAGTGATCCGAACTCCAATCAATAAAGCATGTTTCATGCTGACAGGGTTTGATCAATCACATATGACCCAAGCTTAGCCGACGGTCCATCCTCACCAGCATTTAATTCCATGCAACAGGACAGATTGGCGAAATTGAATCGATTGCTGCAGTTATCGATTGATGACAACGCCTTCTACCAGCCTCGCCTGGAAGCTGTGCGAGACTTCCTTCCTTTGGGTTCACTGGAGGACTTTCAACGCTTGGTACCTCTCACTGAAAAGGGCGCATGGATTGAGGACCAAAAGCTGAATCCACCCTACGGCACCAACTTGGCATTTCCTTTGGAAGCATACTCACGTTGTCATCAAACAAGCGGCACAACGGGCAACCCCATGCGTTGGCTGGATACGCCAACAACCTGGGATCACATGTTAGATGCCTGGGGAAGAGTCTTTCGCGGTGCCGGCGCACAGAACACAGATCGAGTTTTTTTTGCCTTCTCTTTTGGTCCTTTTCTTGGGTTCTGGACTGCTTTTGAGTCTGCTCAAAAGCTGGGGATGTTTTGTCTTTCAGGTGGAGCGATGACTACCGAGACACGATTAAAAGCGATCCGCGAAAATCAATGCACCGTTCTCTGCTGCACTCCCACCTATGCGCTGCGTCTGGGGCAAGTAGCGCGTGATTGTGGATACTTACCCGACACTTTCAAACTGCATACCATTATTGTTGCGGGAGAGCCCGGCGGAAGTCTTCCTGCAGTGCGAGGGCAACTCAAGCAACTGTGGCCCAATGCCAAGGTGTATGATCATCACGGGATGACCGAGGTCGGTCCGGTCTCCTATGAATGCCCTGAACATGCCTGCCGACTGCATGTCATCGAAGATGCCTTCATTGCCGAAGTGATCGATCCCGACTCATTGAAGCTTACTGATCCTGGGGAAAAAGGAGAATTGATCCTGACTACTCTGGATCGTGTGGGTTCTCCTTTGATCCGCTACCGAACCGGGGATCTTGTGCAACCCTTGCCCTCGGGGAAGTGCGATTGCGGTTCGAGCGACCTGGCACTGGAGGGGGGAATCATTGGTAGATGCGATGACATGGTAGTGGTGCGTGGAGTGAATATTTATCCCAGCGCCATTGATCAAATCGTGCGTGAATGTGGGGGTGTTGTCGAATACCGTGTTGAGGTTAAAAAGGTGAGAAATCTTGCCGAGCTGGATGTCATCATCGAACCGGAGGCAGACCTCGAAGATGTAGATGGATTGGTAGCCAGATTGTCCCGTGCCTTTCAATTGTCTCTGGCGCTTCGCATACCCGTCAAAGCGATTCCTTCAGGGGCGTTGCCTCGTTTCGAAATGAAAGCGCAGCGTTGGATGCACATGCAATGATTTAGATGTTCCATTGAAAAAAGCACTCCTCGGGAGCTTTTGACAGGAATTCTTTTCAATATTCAATGCACGGTTCTGCTGAATGCGGGGAATGCTCAATCGCCGGCTGCCTTCGATGCACAGGAACATGTATGTCGCTCCTACTGGTATACTCTCTATACATATGCCCGACTCAAGCGAATTTCACCCCCGTTATCTGAAGATGTAGTGTAGCTTTTTGCTTAACTTTTTCGTCTTGAGCCTCTGCGAAAGGTGGATCGTGAGCGAGGTCGTTTTCGGTCCTGCTTGCTGGCTTCTTTTAACCATGATAGCCCGGATGAACATGCACTAGCTCCGTTCTGATGGGAAATGGGCTGGGACTCTTTTAGAAGATTACCCGGCCCACGCCCCAGCCGATGATCTGCAATCGACCTGGATTTGAAAGAGAAGCTTCAACGCAATGATCCGCTGCACGCTTCATACCTGTTCGCTGTTCATTGCCCTCTGAGGGGGGGCAGGTGAAAATGGATGGCGCCGCATGGCCGCTTTTTTTCAAACTCCATGAGTAATCAAGCATGGTCCAGCCTCATCATTTTTTGGGACAGACCTTCTCGCACTCAAGAGTCCCGGTTCCATGGATGCGCAACTCTATCTCTTGGGTTTCGAGGCTACTTCTGAAGTGAACAGTTGCACTTTACATGAATCGACTTTTTGAGAGAGCCCATCATGTTGGTTGTCATTAAACAAGGATTCAAATCCTTGCGAAAACTCCATCAGTATTGATCTTGCTCTCCCTAGTTTCAGTCTCTAATACTGCTCCATATGCAAGGACAATATCAGGAATGGTCATGGATAAAGGTATAGAGCAATGTATGAATAATAAAACCGGATTCGGAAAAAGAGACTTCTTCCGCCTGGGAGTGGCATTCTTCTTTCTGGTCGGTATTATGTTATTCGCTGCAGTTATTCTTCCAAAAGGATCTGCAATCAGTTTCGAGCTAATGATTGCAGCTGTTATTGGAGGCTACATGGCAATGAATATTGGTGCAAATGATGTGGCAAATAACGTTGGGCCTGCCGTTGGTTCGCGTGCTTTAACCATGACAGGTGCTATCATCATCGCCGCCATCTTTGAGGCAGGGGGTGCATTGATCGCTGGTGGAGGCGTCGTCAGTACCATCAAAAAGGGAATCATTGATCCATCCTTGATTCCAAGCGCAGATGTGTTCATTTGGTTGATGATGGCTGCGCTCTTGGCAGGAGCGATATGGCTGAACATGGCGACCGCGATAGGGGCGCCCGTTTCTACAACGCATGCCATCGTAGGTGGTGTTCTGGGGGCGGGTATCGCCGCTGGTGGATTCGGAATCGCCAATTGGAATCAAATGGGGATGATTGCCGCTAGTTGGGTGATCTCGCCGGTCATAGGCGGTTTGATCGCCGCAGGTTTTCTTTTCTGGATCAAGCACAGTATCACCTATCAAAAGGACATGATTGCCGCTACACGCCGGATGTTGCCTGTAATGGTTGGCCTCATGGTAATGGCTTTCAGTACCTACCTTATCATGAAGGGACTCAAGCAAGTGATCAAGGTTGACATCCTTACGGCCACCCTGATTGGCCTTGTGTTGGCCGTCATCACATTTTTTGCTGTTAAATATCTCCCTCTGAAACACTCAATCCGCTTGTCAAACGACAAAAAAAACGTCAACAAGCTATTCACAATACCGTTAATTTTCGCTGCGGCTCTCTTGAGTTTTGCTCATGGAGCAAATGATGTGGCCAATGCTGTTGGACCACTTGCCGCGATAGCAGATGCCATTACTCATATGGGAGTCACTTCCAAAGCCCCCATACCATTCTGGGTCATGGCAATAGGAGCACTTGGTATTTCAATAGGGCTTGCCTTGTTCGGCCCCAAGTTGATCCGTACCGTTGGAAGCGAAATTACCGAATTAGATCAGATGCGTGCTTTTTGCATCGCAATGGCAGCAGCCATTACTGTCATCATTGCTTCACAGCTTGGCTTGCCTGTCAGTTCGACTCATATCGCTGTAGGAGGTGTTTTCGGAGTTGGGTTTTTGCGTGAATACTTGAAAGCCAACTACGCGAAAGCCCTTGAAGACATCGAATATCATTGCTCATGCAAAGCCCCATCTGATACGAAAGCATTCATGAGGGAATTTGAAAGTGCTTCGGTCGAGGGTAAAAGGGAAATGTTGACTCAAGTCAGGACAAATACAGCTGAATTAGATCTGACCAAAAGTGAGCGTAAAAATATCAAAAAACGTAATCGGCAGGAATTGGTGAAAAGATCTGCCTTATTAAAAATTGCTGCAGCGTGGGTCATTACGGTTCCCGCTGCCGGCCTCATGGCCGGGTTCCTCTTCTATGCCATTCGAGGCATGATGCTTCCATGATATCCCTTCATCGAAACTCCCTGACTTGGTTTTCTGTCTGGTCAAAAAAAGAATCATTTTCATCGCTGCCGCAATGTAGGGCGATTTTAGATTTTTCATTGACAGTGAGAAAGGGCTGGCTGGTTCAACGGCGGAAGGCAAAAGGAACTCCTTGTCCAAATCTTGAAAATGGACTGATTTCCGACTCCATGCAGGGCTTTTCAAACCTACCAAGAAACGTCTGAGCGTGTTCTGTTTTTTCAATTGAGGGGCGAGCGGTCTGGAGTGATGGCAACCTGAAGGATCTCAACGGATTTATTCAGATAAATAGGTTTTGTGATGCGGTCCAATAATGCTCAGTCTGTTATTTTCGTTCACTGAATCAATACGGTCGGACTACTTTTTTGGAGAGGTAATCTTTTCCTAAAAAGATCTTTGCAGCCATTGAGGATTGCATTCATTGTCCAGAGATTTACCTATGGGAGCCTGTTTTCACCCCCACCTTACGGGGCACCTTGGCTTCGATTTCATGGAGGACATGGTCGGTCGTGATTCCTTCGGCTTCGGCTTCGAAGTTGGGGATAAGACGGTGCCTGAGAGCAGGCAGGATGGATTGTTGAATGTCATCAAAACTGACATTGAATCGACCCTCAGTCAGGGCCCTTGCTTTAGCCGCAAGAATTAACGTTTGTGCACCTCGAGGACTGCTTCCGAAGCGCAGGTATTGATTGGTGATATCCTCTGCAGTTTCGGTTTGTGGGTGCGTGGCAAGAATCAGCCTTACCGCGTAATCCCTGACGTGCTTCGGCACAGGGACTTGGCGGACCAGTTCCTGATATTCGCAAATTTTGTTTCCGTCCAAGATCTCACTTACTTCGATTTTCCGACCATCGGTGGTTCGATTGATGACTTCGGTAAGTTCATCGCCCGATGGATAGGTCACCACGAGTTTGAAGAAGAATCGATCGAGCTGTGCTTCAGGCAGGGGATAGGTGCCTTCCTGATCAATGGGGTTTTGAGTGGCAAGCACGAAGAACGGGCTTGCCAGTTTTCGGATTTCCCCCCCAGCCGTGACACTTTTTTCCTGCATGGCTTCAAGCATGGCGGATTGAGTCTTGGGCGTGGCGCGGTTGATTTCATCAGCCAGCACAAGATGCGCGAAGATGGGGCCTTTTTGAAATTCGAAAGCCTTTCTTCCTTCCTGCGTCTCGACGACAAGATTGGTGCCAAGAATATCTGCTGGCATCAGGTCAGGAGTGAATTGTATGCGATTGAAGGAAAGGTTGAGCGCCTGACTCAAGGTGCGAACCAGTAATGTTTTTCCCAAGCCTGGCACCCCTTCAAGTAGCACGTGGCCGCCGGCGAATACCGCAATCAAGGTTCCGTCCACAATATTTTCGTGACCCACGATGACTTTTCCAATCTCGGATTTCAGACGGTTGTAGTCTTCCCTGAAAAGACCGATTTTTTCCTCAATACTCATTCGATAAAAATTACTGTTTCTTGATATTAAAATTTATGGCCCCAATTCGTCGAAGTAGTCGCGCACGGTGGTCTGGTAAGCCCTTGGAACGCGTTGCTGGCTGAGTGCGCTTTGGGCATCCGCCTGAGCTGCTGTGACAGACTCCGTGAACTCAACTCGACTTTGGCCTTTTATACTCAAACCCTTCAAAGTGATGCTACGCATGGGAGCATCTGAGTTAAACTGACCTTTTACTTTTGTCGAGGTCAGTCCATCTACCAACTCGCCTTCGCCTCGGTCTGTGGGGCCCTTGCCTGCCATCTCTGGACGCGTGACACCCGAGTTGTCAGCAGCCTGTTGCGGTAATTTGTTTTGCCACGCGCCACCCTCGTTTCCCCAGGTGCCAACACCCCTGCCCGGTTTGCCGCCAGGTTTGAACCCAGGCTTGGAATACTGGCTCCAGCTCATGCCATTGCCAATGCTCATGTTCGCGGTTGCAAGATTCTCCAGACTGGCCATCAAGGATTGCATGTCACCGAATTGGTCCATCAGGCTTTCAAGTTCATCAGCTGCCGCATGCAAGGATTCAGCTGCTCCCGCTTGATCGCCTTGCTGCATTTGCTTGGCGGCTTTCTTAAGAAAGTCCTGCACTATCCCATAGTCAGTCGCCTCTGGGATGGCGTTCTGGAGTTCCTTCAGCATTTTTTGAAGTTCCTCCTCTGATAGCTGCCCGGAATTCAACTTGTTGGATTTGTCTATCAAGTTTTGACGGGCAAATGTGGCCTGTCCCTTTTCTAGTTGTTCTGCAAGATTTTTGCCAATCTGATCCATTTGCATTTGAAGATTTTGGAGTTCGCTGGATATTTGAGCTGTCTTCTCCATATCGATCAGTGCATCATCCAGGCTTTTGAGGAATTTTTCCAAATCGCCTGACTTCAGATTTGCAAGTGCGGCCTCAAGTTGCTCCGAGGATATTCCAGTTTGTGCAGCTTTCTGAGCCATTTCACCTAGTTGTTGAGTCAGGGATTGTTTCAGGGCTTCGTTCATACCTCCTTCTGGACTTTGAAGGGCTGAAGCTGTTTGCTTCAGCTGATCGAGTTCACGTTGCATTTCCTGCAGGTCAGATGATGGAGTCGCATTTTCTCCCATTTGCTGCTTGAGCGTATCCATGCGTTTCTGCATGGCATTGAGATTTTTGGGCGAAGCGGACTCCGCTGGAGTGCGAGCTGCTTTCTGCATGCGCTTGAGTGCAGGTTTTCGGTCAAGACTTGTGTGTTCTTTCTTTAATTTTTCGGTGACCTTGGCCAAGTCCCTGAGGGCATTGCTGCGCTTCAATTTGCCCTTGCTCAACTGCGTGGCGAGCTCTGCCACATCTGTCATGGCGGATTCGGTGGGTTTCAGTGCAGGGGGCCGTTTTTTGATTTCCTGTCGGATGAATGTTACCAGCTGTTTTCCAGTATTTTTAATGATGGCCTCTTCACGTTCTTTTTCAGTGTAGGCTTCGGTTCGATATTCGGGTGCAAAACCAAGTCCGACGCTGACTGCCAGAACGAGGACCGACCATTTTGCTGCAGAGGGCAGTTTAAAACAGACCAGATTTACGGGATTGACCTGTTCAATAAAATGCTTTGCGTCCTTGAGGATGATGTTCCCCCAAGTTTCTTTCTCCTGAAATTCAAGGGCGGCAGTGAAACGTTCTTTGAGTTCGCATTGATCATCCACCCACTGCGCCGTTTCGCCAAGGTCAACAGGCTTGAACAAACTTCGGGCCAGCCCAATGATCGTCATTGTCACCCATGCAACGCCCGACCACGCCAAGACCTCGAAAGGGACAGGGAATAATTTGAAAACAATCAGTGTGCTGAGCCAAAGCAATGCTCCCCAGAAAAATCCTTTCCAAAGACCCATCCAGGATTGTTGCCAGCGACGGCGTTTGCCAGCGTGCATCAATTTTTGTTCAACGAGTTTGCGATCCTTCATGGCGGCCACGTACAACTATGCCCTAAGTCAACCGGAAGACCAGTGAAAATTTATGAAGGTATGGCGTTTTATTTAATTGATTCGGAACAACTTGAGCTGCCCAATTGATCCATCATAATCATACAATTGAATCTATTGTCCAAGCACCGAAAAATCTGCGAAAGCGAAATACAGCGCAAGGACCACGACTGCGAGTCCAATGCCCATGGGCATGGCCCATTTCCATGGTGTTAGATCGACCTGAGCGGAGTCTTTGTGCTCCCATGGTTTACTGAGAGGGCTTATGACGCGACTGATCATCATGATGATGATGAGACCTGCGAAAACGGCTCCAAGGAAATGGAATTCATGCATGGCATCCACATGTTTGCTCAGCGCCGGGATAAAATAGCCCAAAGCAATTGAAATAAAACCTACCATGAGTGCTGCATTCGCTCCCCATGCCGGAATGCGCTTGTTGAGGATACCTAGAAGCACAACCGAGAATATGGGTATGAAATAGAGGCCATTCATTTTTTGGAGGTAGCCAAAAATGCTATCCTGTCCTGCCAGCAGTGGGGCTACAATCATTGCAAGCAGTGCGATGGCAATACCAAAAATTTTTCCGACTTTAATGACCCTGGCGTCATCCGTCTGCTCTCGGCTGATCAGTTGTTTGTAAATCCCTAGACTGAAAAGAGTGGCGGTGCTGTTGAGGGCGGAATTGAAGGAACTCAGAATGGCCCCCACCATGACTGCTGCAAAGAAACCTGCCAGAGGTTTGGGAAGTACATTACTTACCAAGGTGCCATACGCATGATCTCCTTTGATATTGTCCCCTGCGTAGAGGTGAAAAGCAATGATGCCAGGCAGAACCAGAATGATGGGGGCGAGCACCTTGAATATTCCTGCGATCAGAACCCCTTTCTGTCCTTCCTTCAGTGTACTGGCTCCGAAAGTGCGTTGAATGATCTGTTGATTGGTGCACCAGTAGAACAGATTCAGCAGCAGCACGCCGGTAAATAATGTTGAAAATGGAACTGAGGATTCACTGCCGCCGATAGAATTGAATTTTTCGGGGTGAGCTTCTTTCATTTCCCTCAATGCGGCAAAGATGCCGCCGTCGTTCACTGCTGATAGCCCGAAATAGGTAATCAATATGCCCCCAACGAGAAGTCCAAACCCATTGAGCGTGTCGGATACCGCCACGGACCGCAGTCCTCCAAAAATAGCGTAAATGGACCCGATAATGCCAATCATCCAAACCGTGATCCATAGAATGGTTGTATCTGATTGAATCCCAGTGAGTGCTTTCAAATCGAGGATGCCAGCCAGACCGGTAGCTCCCGTGTAAAGAATGATGGGGAGCAGGATACCAGCGTAAGCCAGAATGAATATAAAGCTGGTGATCGAGCGCGTTATGCCATCATAACGTTCTTCCAGAAACTGCGGCACTGTTGCGATGCCGCTCCGCAGGTATCTGGGCAGAAAGAAGAGTGCCATGAAAACCAAGGACAAGCCCGCAATTACCTCCCAGGCCATCACGGCAATTCCGTCATTGAACGCAGCTCCATTGAGCCCAACCAGCTGCTCGGTGGACAAGTTGGTCAGTAGCAATGACCCAGCGATAAAACCACCTGTGAGTGAGCGTCCAGCCAGAAAATAGCTGTCCGAGGTAGCTTCGTTTTTTCCGCGGGTTTTCCACCAGGTCAGGAATCCAACCAAACCGGTACAAAAGACAAATGACAATATGGTAATTGAGGGCATCATGATTCTGGGCTGATTAAGTAAAGAGCATTGTTGGTTTTCGTGCTGTAATTCAAGATCAAAGTCCCTTTTGGCGATTCGGACATTGCTCATCGAAGTCCTTTCTGGTACCGGTTGGTGTGTCATGTCTTCTGTTCAAACCGAGATGAATTTGATTGCCTTTCCGCATCAACAGGGTGAAAACCCGGTTGAGGTGGACGGTAAATTCTTTCGGTTGAAAGGAGAGTTATGGCCACTCAAGGGGGTGGCTTATGGTCCATTTGGTCAAGATCCGAAAATAGATGCGTTTGCATCCAGAGAACGAACGCTCAAAGATTTTGAACTCATCAGGTCAGCCGGATTCAACGCACTCCGAGTATATCACTTACCACCGCAGTGGTTCATGGATATGGCTCAGGACCATGCCTTGAAGTTGTGGATTGATCTTCAATGGGGACAGCATCATGCCTTTCTGGATTCCAAGCGAGACCGTCAAAAAATCCGAAAGGATATCGCCTTCAAAGTAAGACAAATAGCGAATCATTCCTCTATTTTTGCTTTATGCATCGGTAATGAGATTTCCTCCGAACTGATACGTTGGCAAGGGGCTGCCAATGTCTCACGGTTCTTGGACGAACTGGCAGACCTGGTGCATCAAATCAGATCCTCCCTGCTTTGCACTTATGGCAACTATCCTTCCACCGAATACCTGCATCTTCAGGAAATCGATTTTTTATCCTTCAATATCTACCTCCATGATCCAGAGGCCATGAGTCGCTATCTGGCTCGACTGCAGCTTTTAGCAGACAGTCGCCCCTTAGTCGTAGGAGAGTTCGGGATGGATACTTTGTCTCAAGGGACCGCCAAGCAGGCTCAGTTTCTGAGAGAACAATTGCAGGCGATTGAAAAAAGTGCCTGTGCAGGTTCCGTCGTTTTTGCATTTACCGATGAATGGTACAAAGACGGGATGAGGGTCAAAGACTGGTCATTTGGTGTTACGGATACAGATCGACAGGTAAAACCATCTTTCGAAGTTTTGAAACAACATTTCAAAGCTCAGACAACCCCCTTGTTAGTTGAAGGTGCCCCCTTGGTGTCTGTGGTGGTTGCCGCCTACAATGCAGGGGGGACCCTCGAGCCGTGCCTGCAATCACTCGAGCGGTTGGAATATCCAAACTTTGAAGTCATCATCGTCAATGATGGTTCGCATGACAACACTTCGGCGATTGCGGCAAAGTTTCCGCAGTTCAATTTCGTTGATTTGGGAAGCAATCGTGGATTATCTGCGGCCAGGAATGCCGGTATTCGAAAAGCAAAGGGGTCCATTATTGCCTTTACTGATGCAGATTGTGAGGTCGATTCATTATGGCTTCGTTTTTTGGTCGAGGCATTTGAGAACCATGACTGGGCCGCTGTAGGAGGGCCCAATATTCTCCCCAACGAAGATGGCCCTGTCGCCGCTGCAGTCATGGTCACCCCCGGAGGCCCTGCTCATGTGATGCTGACCGACCAAATTGCCGAACATATTCCTGGATGTAACATGGCCTTTCGCGCCCAAGCTTTGGAAAGAGTCGGTGCCTTTGATCCTCAGTTTCGAATAGCTGGAGATGATGTGGATCTTTGTTGGCGTCTGCTGATGAAAAAGATGGTCATCGGTTTTGCTCCAGGGGCCTTTGTATGGCACCACAGACGTTCTACAATCAGCGCTTTTCTCAAACAGCAAATGGGCTACGGGCGAGCCGAGTCGCTTCTCTGCCGAAAGTTTCCCTCGATGTTCAACGCACAGGGAGATCATGTGTGGAATGGTCGCATCTATGCAAACTATGATGGGGGGAATCCACTGGAAACCTCCAGAGTTTACCATGGACTTTATGGGTATGGTGCTTTTCAGCCCATGTATGGTTCGGCACCTTCCCGTCTGGTGGCTTTATTGACTTCTTTGGAATATCACCTGCATACCACTTTGCCGCTCTTGATAGCCGGTTCAGGTTTTCCTGTATTCGGGCTACTGGCGGGAATGAATGTGATCGCAACTTTGATGCTTGCGGTGGCCTGCTCTCTGACAGCTCCCGTCGCCTCTGACAAGCGACGTTGGTGGTCTGGTTTCTTGCTGGCATGGTTATATTTGTTGCAACCTTTGGCACGCAGCTCTGCACGATTGCAGCAGTGGGCTCACATGCGTCGCATGGGCAGCGCTTCTCGTGAGCGCATTGAAGCTTTATCTTTGAGTTACACAGACGGGATATTTGACAGGGTTTCATTTTGGAATGAAACCGCATACGGACGTCCGGAGTTCTTTGCCAGTTTCAAAACCAAACTAAAGGACATTGGTTGGGATGTGTCGCTGCAAACTGACTGGACCAGTTTTGATGCATGGTTGCCGGGAGGGCTTGCTTTTGACTTGCACCTCTATTCGGTGGACGAGTATTTCGATGGTGGCAAGCGGCGAGTCTTGTTTCGCTTGAACCCCTTGCCCACCGTGATCACACGAGTATCAGGATTGATGATTGCAGGAGCTTGCCTGGCATGGATCGCAAAACTTGGGCTGGCTGTCACGAGTGTGCTCTTACTAGTTTTGATTTTACTCAGCGTATTTGCCGCTTATAAGTATCTGCGCAAAAAATTACTGGCAGAGTGTCTGGTCGTCATTGTTGAGACAGCGGACAGCTTGGGATGGCGGCTTCTTAATGTCGACGATGAAGTCGCTCCAGAAAAACGCAAACGCACATGAAACATTATTTGGAATTACTCAAACTTGTCCTCGAAGAAGGCAGGGAAAAGACCGACCGAACCGGGACTGGTACATTGGCCGTATTTGGGGCGCAGGCGCGTTTTCCCCTGCAGGATTCCTTTCCTGTTCTAACTACCAAGAAGCTACACTTGCGGAGCATCATTCATGAACTTCTCTGGTTCTTGAAGGGAGATACCAATATCGGTTATCTGAATGAACAACGGGTAAGTATCTGGGATGAATGGGCGGATGATGATGGGAATCTGGGGCGTGTGTATGGCGCGCAGTGGTGTGATTGGAAAACTCCGGATGGACGTTCCATTCATCAGATTGATCAAGTGATTGAAGATATCAAGAAAACGCCAGACAGTCGCAGGCTGGTTGTTTCCGCCTGGAATGTTGGGGAGATTGAGCAGATGGCCCTGGCGCCCTGTCACGCATTGTTTCAGTTCTTCGTGATAGATGGGGAACTCAGCTGTCAGTTATATCAGCGAAGCGCCGATCTGTTTCTCGGCGTGCCCTTCAACATCGCTTCCTATGCGCTTCTGACCCTGATGGTGGCGCAGGTATGCGGTTTGAAACCCGGCACTTTTGTTCATACTTTTGGGGATTTACATCTTTATTCCAATCACCTCGAGCAAGCGAAACTGCAACTCGCCCGTGAACCACGTCCCCTTCCCAAAATGATTTTGAACCCTGAAATCAAGAATATACACGATTTCAGATATGAAGATTTCAGGTTGGAAGGTTATGACCCGCATCCTTCCATCAAGGCGCCCATCGCGGTCTGATTATGCAACATTTCCAAGCGATCGCCGCCATGGCGGAAAATCGGGTGATAGGCAAAGGCAATACGATTCCATGGCATCTGCCGGATGATTTCAAATGGTTTAAAGCAAAAACGATGGGGCATATTCTCATCATGGGGCGCAAGACATTTGAGTCCATAGGTCGCCCATTGCCCGGGAGGGAAACCATTATCCTGAGTCGATCCGGTTACACTGCCACCGGCACTCGGACAGTTGAATCCCCGGCCCGGCTCGTGGAAATCCTTGGGAATGACAAGCGTATTCCCTTCATCTGTGGAGGCGCTGAAATCTACAGACAAACACTTGATTTATGCAGTGATCTTTATCTCACACAGGTCAAAGGTGTCTTTGATGGAGATGCGTTTTTCCCTGAGTTTGAAAATCATTTCAAAGATGCTGAAGCTGTTTTGCATCATGAACAATTTACCGTGTTTCATTACCATCATAGTTGAGCCAGAACGCACGGGGCAGCCACTGCGTCCTGACTGGCAAATGTGACGTTTCTCATCATAGGCAAGCAGGGAGTGTTGACATCACGACTCTGTTGTCCCATCGCTTTCGATGCGATATTCAGGCACGATTGGAACTGTGGGGAGGCGCTTATCATTCGCCAAATGCGCGGCACGCTTCTTCTGATACGAAACAATCAATTTATTCTGCGATGTGGATCAGCTGTTGTCTCCATCAAGTAAGCCGCCAATGCCTCCCAGGATGGAACCCTCACCACGACTCTTTCCCCCTGCTTGCGGGGCATAGGCAAGAACGCGCCCAGCCAGTCGGCTGAATGGCAGTGACTGAAGCCATACCCGTCCAGGGCCTCTTAGAGTGGCAAAGAACAAACCTTCACCACCAAAGATGGCAGATTTGATATTTCCCACATACTGGACATCGAAGTCAACGCCCGGTTGATAAGCGACCACACAACCGGTATCGACGCGGATGCTTTCACCCGGCGAAAGCTCGCGTTCGTACAGCGTTCCTCCTGCATGGATAAACGCCCAGCCATCGCCCTGCAAACGTTGCATGATAAATCCTTCACCACCAAACAAACCGAGTCCTATTTTCTTTTGGAATGCGATCCCAATACTGACTCCTTTTGCAGCACAGAGGAACGAATCCTTTTGAGTAATCATTTCACCTCCCATTTCCGAGAGGTGCATGGGGATGATCTTTCCCGGATACGGCGATCCAAATGCCACTTTTTCTTTACCCATCCCTTGGTTTTGAAAAACGGTCATGAAAAGGGACTCCCCGGTCAGCAGTCTTTTACCTGCGTTCATGATCGATCCGAAGAATCCTGCTCTTTCAGAGGAACCATCTCCGAAGATGGTTTCCATCTGGATGTTCTGATCCATGTACATCATACCTCCTGCTTCGGCGACAACCGCTTCCTGAGGGTCCAATTCGACTTCCACAAACTGCATTTCCGCGCCATGAACTTTGTAATCTACTTCATGCATTCCTGCCATGCTGCTACCTTCCTGTTTTGATTTCTTCTTGAATGGTTTTGATGGATTTCGATCGTAATACTCCGTTGCTAAACCGTCGACAATATCCACCTTCAAGAAAATGTTGTAATATACATTGAAACTCACTGAAACTCACGAATGGCCGTGACCATGCACGAATGGTTGTGACATACATTAAGCCAAGGCATTTCATGCAATAAGTAAGTCACGCCATTTGTCTGTCTTCACTCTCATCGGTATTCTTCTGCCCACTCAAAATAACGGAATATGGCGGTGAATGGAAGAGATCTATCCGCTCATTTGTGGGAGGTTTCTATAATTCCTTTCTCTTGAAGTTCAATCACTTCTAATCAGGGGGCTGCGAGTATATGCGATGGCGTTATCTAGGTGTAGGGGGCAAAATATGAATCGCAAAATAAAAAGCAAAAAATCATTTTTAAATCGTTGAATGTTCATAACTTTAAATTTTTGGTGATAAGTGATATCAACTGCATGGCCGTGGAAACCAAAATGTCGTCCATGCACGGCACAGGTTTTTTGCTGAAAAGTTTATCTCTAAAGGTAAGACAATTGTCGAATATTCAGGACCCTTACTGAGTCTTGAGCAGGCTGAGAAGGCGCTCGAGCAGGGAAATGAATGTATCTTTCATTTAAATGCTAATTGTTCCGTTGACGGTAGCGTTATTTCCAATGCAGGTAGACACGTCAATCATTCCTGCGATCCAAACAGTAAAAGCAGGGTTGTGTCAGGTAGAGTTTGGATAGGGGCTTCGCGTGACATTCAGGAAGGGGAGGAAGTAACCATGAATTGCAATTACGAATTCAATGGTTTCATGGATAGAATTTGTAAATGTGGGGCAAAGCATTGTGTTGGATTCATGATTGTGGGTGATTATTTCGGTGTGAAAAATCCAAAAGATCCGCTCTCCACTATGATTGAAATGTCTCATGAAACGCTTTCACGAAGAGCTACATCATCTCAAGAAAAACAGTTGCTTTTAGGTCGAAATGACCCACGGTTGTCTCAAAAGAACGCAGGCAGGCTCATGGATTGATTTTTTTCAAGAAGGGTTTACCCTTAGCAAATCCATGAAAAGAATTGTCATCAGCCTGTTTTTCGTGAGCCTTGGTACTTTTTTCCTCTCAGCTCAGGATACCCCTCAACAACTGCGTCTTGGCATGATCGGGTTGGACACCTCGCATGTCATCGCATTTACCCGCATACTCAACGACACTTCGATGGCCGATCATGTTCCTGGTGGCAAGGTTATTGCGGCATACAAGGGCGGAAGCGATGATGTGGAATCCAGTTACACCAGAGTCGATAAATTTACCGAGCAATTATCAAATGAATTCGGAGTGGAAATTTTGGATTCCATCGAAAATCTTTGTGGGAAAGTGGATGCAGTCCTCCTTGAAAGCGTCGATGGGCGTCCTCACCTAGAGCAAGCACGGATCGTGATCAAGGCTGGTAAACCGTTGTTTATCGATAAACCAATGGCGGGATCGCTCAGAGATGTCATTCAAATTTTTAAACTGGCCGGTGAGAACAAAGTGCCGTGTTTTTCTTCTTCTTCATTGAGATATTATGAAAGTCTGCAAGAACTCAAATCAGAAGAGATTGGAGAATTGAAGGGGGCAATATCTTACGGACCCTGCAGCCTGGAATCACACCACCCAGATTTATTCTGGTATGGAGTTCACCCAACAGAGGCCTTGTTTTCCGTCATGGGTATCGGTTGTCAATCTGTCTCGCGCACATTTACCGAGCACACGGATGTGGTCTCGGGGATTTGGAACAACGGGAACACAGGTCTTGTCTATGGGTTGCGAACAGGGCATGCGCGGTATAAGGTAACCACGTTCGGTACTAAAGGGATCGCTGAGCAAAATGGAGGAGGCAATTACGTCCCATTGGTGCGGGAAATAATGAATTTTTTCAAAACAGGCACCCCTCCAGTTTCAGCAAGAGAGACAGTTGAGTTATTCGCCTTCATGGAAGGAGCAGATATCAGTAAGTCCAAGGGAGGGTGTGAGGTCAATATACCTCAGCTCATAAAATCCAACGGTGGCGGATGGTTACTTGAAGATTAATGTGACGAGTGAGGACTTTTTCGCTCTTTTGTCAGCTTGCTACCTCTCTTGATTCAGTAAAGTATAGTTGATCGACAAAATAAAAGAATGATGCTTGGCACAAAGACATATCGATTCGTTTTTCAATGGCTATTGCTTTTGATGACGATTTCATACCTTGGTGCCGATGACTCGCAGAGCAGAGATTTCTTCGCTTTTCGAGAAACGCAACGCCAAGTGCAAACAGCACTTCAAAATGCCATGGCCTCCACTGTAGGGGTAGGAGACAGTGGTAGCGGGGTCATCGTTTCGCCAAATGGACTCGTGTTGACGGCCGCTCATGTCAGCGGGGCTCCGAATCGAAACATCACTTGCAGGCTTCCCAATGGAAAACGTGTGAGAGCAAAGACACTCGGAAGCTTTGACTACATGGATGCGGGAATGGTCCAGCTGTCCGGCGAGGGGCCTTGGCCTTTCAGTCCCGTTGGGACTCGCAGATTCAACGCTGCTGGTGATTGGTGTTTTGCTCTGGGACACCCAGGTGGGTTTGACTTGGATCGCGGTTCAGTCCTGAGAGTCGGAATGGTGATCCATGCTCGAAATGGCTTCATGCGTACTGACTGCAAACTATTGCGTGGCGACTCTGGAGGTCCCTTGTTCAATCTAAGTGGTGAGGTTATTGGCATTCACAGCCGCATCGGTGACCCCTTGGATGATAACTACCATGCTCCCATTGGCACGTTCAGTAAAATGTGGGATGACTTGCTTGCCGGAGAGACAATCTCAGGACCTCGACAGCGGTCGGGCCGAGGTGTCTTGGGTGTCAGTATTGAGGCTCATTCAAATGGAGTTTTGTTGAAGGAAATACGTCCTGGTTCTGCCGCTGAAGAGGCAGGCTTGAAAACGAAAGACGTCATTCAATCCATCGATGGCTTTCCGATAGACGATTCCTTCGATTTCAGGTGGGCAATCAGCAAGAACAGTCCTGGAGCGCGCATCAATATTGAATACCTTCGAGGAGACAAACTCAATGAGATCACGGTTGAATTGGGGCAATCAACAGGCCGCAGGGAGCGAGGTGGATTTTGATGAACGCATTATCAGGGCGCAATAGCCTTATTTTCTTGCTGACAGGGATTTTTTATTCATCCTTTTTTACGATTGGTATTGCAGCAGCCGACCTTTCGTATCTTAACAGGGCAGACCGATTGAACGGATGGAGGACCCTGGAAGCTTTGGATGACCTGTTCCACGACCACCGTGCTTCTGTTGTCGAAATTCTAGACAACGACAAACAAGTGGCACTTGGAACCATAGTGTCTGATGATGGATTCATCGTTACCAAGGCAAGTGAGTTCGGTCAATTGCTCGAAATAAGACTCTCTGATTACAGTAAGCATGTCGCTGAGCAAGTCAGCGTTGATGAAGCCAATGATTTGGCTTTGTTGAAGATAAGGGCTTCCGGTTTGCGTCCTGTGGATTGGCTTGATTCAGGCGATACCCAAATGGGGCAATGGGTCATGTCACCACACGAGGACAAGACTCAGGTCAGGATCGGTGTCATCAGTGCATCGACACGTCAGGTGCCAAAACAGTTTGGAGCACTGGGTGTTGTTACGGTTGACAGTGCAGATTATTTAACTGAAAACGATTTGCTTGATCCAAATACGCTGGCCGATCATTTAAATAAGGGGGCCAGACCTATCGACAGGTGGCTTAAAAATGAATTATCGAACGCTGCCAAGTCAGCCTTGGCAGCTGACTTGAATGATCCGATCCACCAAACCCCATTCCTGAGGTTAATCCTAAGGGACCTCAACTTCATGATCTTTGAAAGAATCCTGTATGCGGAAGGTCGGTTTGAGGGAGTTTCTCTGAGCGAAACCACCCAAAAAGCCATCCTCGAAACAGATAATCGCATCCGGCGATCCGTTCTGAACCGGATGCTTCTGGCCGACTGTTTTCCCGGTCTCATCAAATCAGGCAAGTCAGGCGCTCGTGTTCTGGATGTCGTAGCTGACAGTGCGGCGGAGCAGGCGGACCTGGAACCTGGAGACCTCATCATGGCAATCAATGCATCGGGTGTGGGTGGCTCGCAGGATCTCGTACGTTTGATACGTAAGCATACGGCAGGTCAAACTATCACCATATCCCTAGTCCGCGATGGTAGTGCTTTGAGCAAGTCGGTGACTCTCGGTTTTTTTGATGTCACCTTTCCTGATCAGGATGTCAACATAGCGCTGAGCGGCGATATATCTGACCGTCGAACCGGTTTTCAAAAAATCATACAACATGACATGCCTCTTTCTCCCAAAGCAATGGGTGGACCTCTCATGGACCTTGAGGGGCGAGTCATTGGAATAAACATCGCTCGTTATGATCGTGTAGCCACATATGCGCTCCCGGCTGACTTGGTGCAATCTTTGATTCAGAAAATGAAATAAGTGTGTGTCCTTTTCTGATCGTTGATTCCAATCATCTCAGGCGCTTGGACCAATCGTTGCTCCTCCATCGCATACAAGATTTTGGCCTGTAATTAAATCCGATCCGGTGATCAGAGATACAACTGCAGCAGCAACATCGTCTGGATGACAGACCTTACCCAAAACGGCTTTGGATTCATGCCCTTCTTTGGTGTCTTCGTAATTTTCCTTGAGCCCCTGCTGAGTCCAGTCATCGGCAATAAACCCTGGTGCGACAGAATTGACTCTCACTTGAGGGGCAAGGATGCGAGCAAGTGAAATGGTCATATTGATCAAAGCTGCTTTGGAGGCACAATATGCCATGGAACTACCATTTCCGATCAGTCCAGCAACACTTGTAATATTGATAATCTCTCCCCCATTTTTTGATTTTTTAAGCCATGGTTCGGCAGCGCGAGAACAATAAAAAGGGCCTTTAACGTTTGTTTGAAGGACGCGATCCCAATGCGCATCCGTCAGGAGACTGAGATCAGCAAATGGGAGAAAATCAGTTGTCGCCGCATTGTTCACAAGAATATCCAGGCCTCCGAACTGATCGACCGTTTGCTGGATCAATTTAAGGCAATCCGATTCTTTTGAAACATCTGCCTGGATCATCAATGAAGGAGTGTCTGTTTTTTGTAATTCCTTGAGTACGGACTCGGCTTCTTCTCTGGAACTGCGGAAATTCAGCACAATGCGGCATCCTTGCCTGGCCAACCTGAGTGCTACCGCTCTTCCTACACCTCGACTTGATCCCGTAATGACTGCCACTTTTCCTTGTGTTTCCATGAGACTGATTCTTGCTCGTCATTCATGAATGACAATGTTAATCATGCAAGCATGTTACTTTGTTTGGAATTCAAGTCTGCCATTGCGATGGTTCTTCGAGTGCCTTTTTTAATCTGGCTTTTTGCAACATGTTTTCTCTCGGGCGGGGTATGGGCTGTTGACAAGCCCAATGTGATTGTGATCATGGCAGATGATCTTGGTTACGGTGATCTCAGTTGCTTCGGGAACAAGGTTTTTGATACACCATGTCTCGATGAAATGGCGGCAGAAGGTTTGCGTTTTACAGATTTTCATAGCAGTGGACCGGTATGTAGTCCAACCCGAGCTGGGTTGCTGACGGGTAGGTATCAACAGCGCAGCGGTATCCCTGGAGTCATCTACGCAGCGTTTGATTCCAATAGGCACCATGGTTTGGATTCTGCCGAGATCACTTTTCCAGAGTTGATCAAAGATGCAGGATACCAGACAGGCATGTTTGGAAAATGGCATCTAGGATACAAAAAAAGATATAACCCTTCCCTGCATGGTTTTCAGACTTTTCGAGGTTATGTAAGTGGGAATATTGATTATCATTCCCACTATGATCGAATGGGGATTCTGGATTGGTGGAATGGAGACCAGGTGGAAGACGAAAAGGGTTATACGACATCCTTGATCACCGAACATGCTTTGGCATTTGTAAAAAAAAATAAATCCAATCCATTTTGCCTATATCTTGCCTACGAGGCTCCTCATGATCCCTATCAGGGCCCCAATGATCCTGCCATACGCGTGCAAGGCAAAGTGGTGCCTAATAAGTATGCGAAAGGTCAGATACCACGTGCCTATCGTGAAATGGTTCAAACCATGGATACAGGCATCGGTAAGATACTCGAGTTACTGAAAACAGAAGAATTGGACAGGAACACATTCGTTTTTTTTCTTTCCGATAATGGGGCCAATAAAAACGGCAGCAATGGCGATCTCCGTGGGTTTAAGGGTAGTCTCTGGGAAGGAGGACACCGGGTGCCTGCGATTGCCTGGTGGCCCGCCGAGATACCACCCAACTGTTTTTGTGATGATTTGACGATGAGTTTGGATCTCATGCCCACATTGTTGCAGTTAACGGGTGCTGTTATTCCTGATGGACACCGATTAGATGGTGTTTCACTGGTCCCTGCATTGATGGGCGGAGTCATGCCTGACCGCAAGCGAAAGATCTTTTGGGCTTATGGTTCCAAACGGTCAATGCGTCATGGGCCCTGGAAACTCTTGACAGATCTGCGTGTGGGCGGTGATCCACAGCTTTTTCTTTTAACTGAGGATCTTTCAGAGCAGAGAAGCCTCTATAACACGCATCGGCTCAAGGCTAAGCGAATGTTGTCTGAACTGCAGGCGTGGCATGCTGATGTTCTCATTGGTGCCACGTTGCAGCCTTCTGATCCCTAGTTTTGGGCTGCTTATTCTAAATGTATTTCAAATGGGGGAGATTTGATCCATTGACTGCATCCAAATGGTCCTCAAAATAAAATTCAGATATGTCTTTTTGGCATGCCGGACACCAAATTTCAATCGTCCGCTTGTCAAAAGGCGAAGAGGTTGCTATTCCTCTGGCCATGGGACGTCAATGGCTCCATTCGAAAAAAGCAGTCGCATCAAAGAAAAAAGCGCAGGCGACTGGTAAACTTGTGCGTGAAATCGTGGTCGCAGCAAAATTGGGTGATCCTGATCCTGATATGAATCCACGTTTGGCGCAGGCGTGCGAAAAGGCTCGCAAGGCCAGTGTATCCAAGGACGTGATTGAACGTGCTAAATTAAAAGGGGGGGGCGGAGATGCGCCCACACTTAATTCTCTCATGTTCGAGGGGTATACCCCTCACAAAGTTCCGCTTATTGTGGAGACCCTGACTGATAACCCGAATCGCACGGCTCCTGAACTGCGGGTATTATTTCGCAAAGGTCAGTTGGGTGCCCCAGGCAGTAACAAATTTCTATTTGATTTGGTGGGTATGGTTGAAGCTCATCGAGAAATGGCTGAAGTCGATTTGGAAGAAGCTGCGATTGAAGCAGGCGCCAATGAGGTCGAATCATTGGATACTAATCAGAATGATGATATCCCAGAGGATGCACTGGGGGCTCGCTTCCTCTGCGAGCGAGGTGATATCCATTCTGTTTCACAATGGCTGGCGGGAAACGGGTGGAAAGTTGTAACGAGCGAGCCCGGTTACGTTCCCAAGAACTTATGCAATCTTTCAGATGAGCAGAGAGAGGAAGTAGGCGAGTTTCTGGAAATTTTGGATGAGCATGACGATGTTCACCGGATTTGGGTTGCGCTTGAATAAAAGGTATTTAGATGAAAGAGATGCTGAATGGTTACTTCGATCACGCTTTTTTTAATTCAGTATCAAAAGAAAAATAATCGATAGCCCTTATCTACGAAGGCTACCTCTGGTAGCGAATGTCCATCATAGATGTTTTTTGGATGCGCCATTGTGCTTGCTATCATTCAACTTTCGGCCCTGATCGCCACTGAGGCCTTACTGCCTGATTCGTATTTCTCATGCTCCTTACCTTTGGCTAAGTATTCAACTTGAGCTGCTTCCCGGGAATGGATTTTATTCTTGTCTGTGCGCTTTGGAAGCAGACTCGCCAGTAAATCATGAAATCCTCCAAATGGGCTTTAACCACTTCACAGGGTGTTGGTTGTGCAAGCCTCACAAAAGGATACCAACTAAGGTTCTTAATCGTCGTCCTACTTTCCGTGCGAATTTCGAATTACCTGGATGCCGATACCAGCGTTGACTCATATTAAGATTCCTTACCTCTTTTTTGAAAGTGCGCCGTGGTTAAATGCTGTGTTGATTAGGTGTCTTCCAGCAACGCTCAATGAACTTGATCAATGGTTTAGTATCATTGAGATGGGTGATATTCATTTTCTTCAGGTTTTAAAAATATTTGTTGGCTTTCATTTCAAGAATCAGGAGGACTCCCACTCTTCTCCAATCCGTTCTATGCAATACACCAGCTTGCTCGGGTCGAAAGACATGTAGGATTGTAAATCAGTCATGTTACAGAAATATTGATACTAAACGTTCTGAGTCCATATTTGCATGACGACCTCGTTACTCAAGTTTTCAAGTTGTTTGAGAAGTAGTAATCCAACCAGCGATCGAACTGGCTGGGCGCCTCCCGGTGTTGGGATAAAGAGTAGCAAAAGCATCTATAAAGCTTTTCAAAGCAATGGCACGAGGCAGTTTTCTCAAGGTGATTGGCGAGGGGCACAATGTTCGGCAAATCCTGGGATTAAAAAGGAACATTGCTTTTTAGGCTTTTACTTCGATTTCATAGTATCTTTTGGACCAGGAATTACGGTGGGTATAGATTTATCTGGTCGAAATAGTGCGTTTGAATACTCACAAATACCAATGTTCACATGTGGTTTGTGTGTTTTTCAGGACCGCTCCGTTAGGAAAAGTTCTGAAAGTTACGAATAGAAAAATTACTTTGTTTCTGAATGAATACAAAACCAGATCCATCTTAGCAGAGAATGATCGAAATTTGGGTAAGCAACATACAGAAATAATAAGATCATCAGAAGTAAACTTGGATTATTAAATCTTGCCCAGGAATTAGGCAACGTCACCAAAGCCTGCCAAGTGATGGGTTTTACCGATATATATTTTGCCTCTGCAAATCAGCAGCTGAAGAAGGAGGTGTTGAGAGGTTTTTGGATCTATCCCGACAAAAACTTTTTACTAAGAACCGTATCTACCCCAAACTTAAAGAGACCATTGTTAAAATTGCTCTAGAAAATTTGCCTTCAGGGCAACAGCCCGTCACGACTAATTAATGAAATAAGGTCTTTGCATCACTGCTGCTGGAGTTGGTTTTGTTCGGATACGCCATAAGCTTCTAACCTTTGCTCGGAGACCTAATGCATTGGAACCATCTGCGGCTCATGAAGAAATAGTATTGAGCAAATATCAACGAGCAGCATTAAAAAGGAAAACAGTATAAGAGCAATACTCTGGTGAGATTGAAATTGCTTATCCTGGAGCCTTCTGGCGTAAGGCGAACCTCTATGGGGTAAAAATATATCAACTTTCCCAAACAGGGTGGCCTGTCAGGT
>MDTB01137931.1_pt1 | contig 33456 bp, 47 predicted proteins | sample 811161 | NCBI WGS metagenome assembly MDTB01 (sample SAMN05326650, study PRJNA326480) | marine metagenome | isolation source: seawater | place: Mediterranean Sea | collected 2009 | reverse complement strand
GTCTCCGATTTATGCCACCAATTAATGTTAAATGGCTTATTTTTTTGCATAAAATTATATAATACGTCCCTAGCGGAGCCTCCAGGATTACCTGAAGTATCATAAGTCTTTTTACCTTGGCAATATTTATTTTTTTTAACACCTGTGCCAGGAATTGTATCTAAATATCTTGCGTTTCCCCATCCTGTAATAGATGTACCAGCAGCATACTCTTCAGTTACCGCCGGACACCAATTTTCTTTATCATAAGACATTTCTAATTTTGCATCAACAACTCCACTTAAAGAACTATCACATACGCTTGTAAATATAACATCTGTTGCGTTTGGAGGTAAAGTTACTACATCTCCTGTAATATCAACTCCACCACCCTTACCTTTTCCATCAGAAACTGCGCCATCATTCGCTTTGGTTGTTAGATCTCTTTTATCATTAGACGACATGCCTTATTCCTTCTTAATATTGCTCTGTAATATCTGATCCAACGATTAGAATATGTGTTTCTAATCCTGCATTATCAATAGTAAATCTAATCTGATCTGCACCAGAACCACCTTTCCTGTCTCCGGGAGCAATACTATCAGCATTATTTCTAATAACTAATGGTTTAGCTGCAAATGGTTGGTTTAACTCCATTTCTACAATTTTTGTAGATGAATCACAAGTAATAGATTTAACTTGTTTTTTAGCAGGTCCACTTAATTTTGCACTTATATCTCCATTGATACTTGCAGAACCTTCATCTAGAACAAGTTCTAATTGTCTCATCTTTCTTTGTGTTGATTTTGGTGATCTTAACATTTTTTATTCCTTTGGTTATTTACACAAGTTATTCTCCCTAAAACCCCCCGCAAAAGCAGGGGGAACTAGGCAGGGAGAAACCTAGTTTTTATACACTAAGATTCTTTAAAACCCCATGAAATGCAGGATTGATATAGATATTAAAATATCCGCCATATCTTGCTTCATAAGAGTCTTCAGATGCATGTCTTAAGAAAACAGTTCCATCATCATCAAACCAACCGAAGTCAGGTCTATGATAAAAATGGATGTGGTTATCATTAAGAAAATACACTTTATCATCATCACAAAATCTTTCAGGAAAAATCCCTACTGGACCTGAAGATGACATAAATTCTACACCAGAAAAAGATACATCAGCACCAGATTTAGTTTTTAAACCAGCTCTAGTAGAAACAGTATATCTTTTTTGATCTTCTAGTAAGTTTAGAATTTTTTCATATTGCTTGTATGAGCAAACAATAAGGTTAGGTGCTTTACCACACTTTTTTTCAACAGAAAGCATTACTTTATTTAAAAGATCAGTTGATACAGCAGCAGATAAAGCATTTTCCTCTACAGAAGACCATCTTCTATCTGAAGTAATACCATAAGCATTTTTACCACCAGAAGCTTTCTGTATTACTCCTGCCAACCCTTCTGGGTCATTATCTTTAGAATTTTGCATATATATAGAAGTAAGAGTAGATCCTCCAGTAGCAGAAACAGATGCACTTAAAGTAACTTTTTTTGCGTCTGGGTCTACAGCTAAAATTTCTAAACCTTGAGCTTTAACAGAAACATTACTTGATCCGTCGGTTTCAGTAATATCTACTAAATCACCTTCTTCAAAATTAGCTTCCTTAAAAGAAGCATCAGTAATAATCATATCTGCTGAGCCAGAACCAGAAGAAATATCTCCTAATTTACCTGAACCATCACTGAAAAGAATTCTAGAAAGGTTTCTCATGTAAGATTCTACACCTTTTTTAACTACTTCTTTAGTAGCTCTAACAAAAGATCCTTCATCTTTCAAAGCAGCCTTAATAGTTTCTCTATCAATTTCTACTCTAGCATATACTTTTTTTGCTGATATTTCAGCTTTTCCATATTTTGCCTTACTTGCAGTAGGAAGACTTCCTGAACCAACACCACCCGCAAAAGATTGGGGTACTGCAATTCTCATCTTTTCACCTACAAAATTATAACTCTTTTTACATCTACCAAGTAAAACATTGGCAGAATTATAGATATTTTCTGAGAGTTTCTCATATTTTATCTTAAAAAGAGCACCGGCATCATTTAAATTAAATTTTCCAATAGCCATTTTTAACTCCTTAAGTTAAACTGTTTATAAATCTTCAAAAGAGAGATACTGTTCCTTCTCTCTTTCCTGTTGTTTTACCTGTTTCTTTGGGGCACTATTGACCTTATTTGAAACAGATTGTGAAGCTTTCTTTTGTTCTAGCCCTAAAGCATTTTGTACAACTTCTCTGAGATCTTGATCAGTCCAATCTGGATACTTAAAGATTTCCTCTTGTAAAGATTCTACTAAATCACTCTGCTTTAAAAGACTAGGATCAACTTGGTTTAAAATTTCCTCTGCTCTAGAGTAGGATTTATTATATTGAATATATTCACCTACTACTGAAGGAGAGATCTCACCTTTGTAATCTGATTCTTTCAAAGCATAATAAGCTTGTTCAAATTCTGCCTCTGACACATTAAGAGTTTGCTGAATATTAGCTACTTCCTTTTTGAGTTCCCATTGGGCTTGCTCTTGTTCTCTAGATTTCGCTTCAGTCTCTTTTTGTGAACTTAAATACTCATTTTCTTGTTTTAATTTTTCTTGTCTATATTCTTCAGAAGTTAATTCTCTGATTCTATCTATTTCTGGAGCCAATTGCTGTAGTAAAGAATCCCTAAACTCATAAGGTTTCATTCCAGAAAATTCAGCAAAATAAGATAATGCTCCTAAAGCATCCCCATTTTGTAATTTACTTCTAAAAGTATCAATATACTGATTTACTTGTGTTACATCTTTATCATGTGCTTCTTTATTTTTTGTATATTGTATTTTTTCTTGATTTAATTCATTGTATCTTTTATCAAAAGGTATTTTACCTGAATAATTATTTAATAATTCTTGTAAAGATACATCTACTTCTTCTCCATCTACTTTATGCTTAAACATAGTTTCTGCTGCTATCTCATTCTCATCTTCACCGTATTTACCCATGTATTTTTTAATTTCTTCCTGGATTTCAGCATCTTCTTGATCCTCTTTAGATTCCTCAGAATCCTCTTTTGCTTCACTTTTCTCTGAAGCTTGAGGTTGCTCTTCTTCTCCCTCATTTTTTTCTTTATTTGCATCTAAAGCCTCTTTTAATACGTCACTATCTGACCTATTATCTGTAAGTTCATCTAAATCATCAAATGATAATGCATCTGCATTAGCCGCTTGACTATCATCTACACTTACTTCTTCATTGATTACTTGTTCATTCACTGCTTCATCACTCATTTTTTATCTCCCTTTTTATTTAATGAATATGGTTCTGCTTCTTCATTTTGTTCTGTTCCTGGCACTATTTCATTTACTTGCTCTCCTCTATTAGATTGTCCCTGTACTATTAACTCCATGTGCCTGCTAGATCTAGGTACAAACCCTTGTGTAAATATAGGAAATAAAGGTAATTCGGCTAATTTGGCTTCAAATAAAGGATTAGCTTGAGCTTTTTCTATCATAGCAAATTCATGTATTCCTATATGTTCTAATATTTTTTCTCTTATTTCAGGAGGACATTCTTCTTTAAACGTTCTTTTTTGAATTTCTTTTACATGAGTTTTCCAATGTATAATATGATCTTCATAATCTTGAGGATCTTCACACACTCTACCTGCCATCATGTCTTCATTTTCTGATTCAGCAGCTCTAACTGCAGCAGTAATTAATGTATTCATTTTATCAGTATTGCCTAAGTCTAATAAATCAATCCATCTTTCATTGGATAATAAATCTGGCTTTAATTGCATAATTTCTACAATTCTTTGAATTTTTCCAGCTTTACTTTCTGGAAGAGCTGATCCAACTTGTACTCTAATATCATAATCTTTACTAAGATTTGCTGTATCAAAATGTCTAATAGAATATTTATTATCTTTACCTACAATTCTTAACATTCTACCATCATCTGTTTGATAATAATCTCCTGCTACTGCTATAGTCTTTTTTGCTACATTTTGAATTAAACTGTTGTGTTTTGCTACATCTGTAGTAGCTCTTTCTTGCTCCTGTTCATTTAAAAATTGTAAAGCCACGCCAGCAGTAATGCCCTTAGGAGGAGTTCCCCTAGATACACCCTGTACTCCATAAACTTGTCCCATCTCATCTTTTAACATGTCTCTAAATTGATAAGCCTCTGGGGGATTTGGTCTAGTTTGGAGTAGTTGAGGAGCCATTGGTCCCTGATACTGTACAATAGTACTATCATTCCCAAGGCTTTCAATTTTACAAGCCCCCCTCGGCATAACCCATTTAGCATGACCTGTTAAATAGATATTTTTTGCCAAAAGTGTTGATAAATTATTATGCATATTTTGAATTGGTCTAATCATTTCATAAGAAGATACACCATTTAATACTTCAGGTATATCCATATCTGTTAATCTTTCAAAAGGTAGCCCTCCATGAGAATAAGGCAATACGTTTTTTTCAAGAATAACATCTTTTGTAAATTTTATATAAGATCCTTCAGGACAATATTCTGTAACTTTATGAAAAAATTCTATTGTTACAGTTTCTTCTTCTAAAAGTTTATCTGTTAAATCAGATGTATCAAATAATTTAGTATTTTTTTCAGATTTAATTTTTTCTTTCAATTCAGGATACTTTACTTTTAAATCCTCTGTAGGCTCTACTTTAATTCTAAAACAATATTCTACATCTTCTAGTTTTCTTTTTCTTTGTAAAAATACTCTCCAAGGAACTTCTATTTCATATTTAATATCCCCAATTTTTACTGGAATATCTTTGTCAATAAATACTTCCTTTCCATCTTTATCTAAAGTAGGCTGTCCATCAGGATTAGTTAATAATAAATCTCTACCTGAATCTCTTGCAGCTACATATATAGGATGTAAATCACCTTTATCTTTATCCCATTCTATAAATAAATAACTTTCTCCAAATATTCTAGAATATCTTTGTGTTTTTTGTAATAAAGCATCCATATCATATAAATACCATAAATGATTTATAAGATGTTTTACTGCTAATGCAGCGTTTTTATCAGAATGTTCGTCATTAGTTGGCAAAATATCTACACTAGGTTTAATTCTACACATTTGAGAAATTTTAGTTTCAGTCATATCATATAAATGATTAACTACAAATTTATTTACTTTATTTACATTAATTTTATCATAGTTTCTAGGAACGCTTCTATTTAAATCTTCTTTTAAACCTCTATAAGAAGTTAAATTTTTTCTAAATACCCTATGTCTATCTAATGATTGCTTTTCTAAAGCTTCCATAACAGTGTTTAACCAAGTAAGTATTTCCTTATCTTTTTTATCTTTAACACTATGATAAGGTTTTATATTACTTCGTTGATCATGAGCTGTATCTAATTCATCAAAAAAATCACTCATTTACACCATCCTATACTCATCTTCATTTTCTTCTTTTTGCTCTTCATTTAAATTTACTATATCTTTTTGGTTAGAGAATGCTGGATCTATGGCTTCATTGACTGGCATAAATTGTACTGAATGTGTTGCTTTCTCCAAACTCTTTGCCAAAATAATGGCATACATAGATAATATTACACCAATTACACCCAAAATGCAACCTAAAAGTGATGTAATAATTAAAATTTGTTTAATATCAAGCATTTAATCCTCCCAAGGCATTATATCAAATGTCCAATCTTCGTTTTTATGGAATTCATTATAATCGTCTTTCATTTTATGGTATCTTCTATCGTCGTCATTTTTTTGTTTAAGCATTTCCATAACTTCTACCATATTATAATTAGCTGCAGCATTTAAATATCTCCAACAATCAATTAAATGATCATCTCTTTTTGGTATTTCCCCTTTATCATTTTTAGTATATCTCATACATTCCCATTTTAATTTTTTACATCTATCTGATATTTTTACTAATTTATGTAACATTTGATCTTTAATTAAACTTAATCCATGTTCTTTTTTATTCATATGTTTAGCAGTGGGTATAAAATATATTCCATATTGATGCATAATTTCTGTTGAAAACCAAGCTGCTGCTTCATCATATATTTTACACCAATCGTCTTCTACTGAAGATCTAGGATAAAACTCCATCATTTTATTGTCAATTCTAGGATATATAGATCTAACTGTTGTATTTTCTTGATTAGTTTCATATATTTCATCAAGTAAATACAAAGTTTTAGTATATGGATTAATACACCCAAACAATACAGCAAAACAAGTAGTTGATCCAGGGTCAGTTACACAAAACCAATCCATTTTTCCTGCATCTCTACTTATTTCTGACATAAGTTTATTATGTTCTATAACATAATTTTCTCCAAACATTGGAAAAATAGCGTTTCTGCCTCCTGTTGCAAATTTTCCGAAGTATTCTCTTTGAACGACATCTTCTTCACCACGAAGCCTGAGTTTTTGGATTTCACGGTCAATTTCATCCCTAGGGGTGAATGGATTATCATAAGATGTGGCGATAATATGGAAACAGTCATTCCTCTCTTCACACTCTTCTGCAAACTCAATGTATTGATTTGCATTTCTATCTCCTGGTTTAGGGGGTGTACCAATAATTACTAAAGGTGCTTTCCTAACAATTCTATTAGGATTCATTTCATTATGAAATTGTGTATGAAAGACTTTAAATTCATCATACACCACAAAATCGGGCGTTAAGCCGTTTGCGGCTGCCCAGTTTTCAGAACCAACAATTTTTATAGTAGATCCATTTTTTAAAGTTAACCTAGAATCTACATTAGATACATGTTTAATATATTTTCTTAAAGGTTCTTCTCCTCCAGGAACAATACGTCCCATATCATCTCTTTCTCTACCAAATTGAACAAGTCTAGAATTATGCCAAATAATTTCTCTACCGTGAGATAGTTCGGGAGTGATATAGTAACATGTTGATCCAGGATTTAATAAAGCATGTCTCCATAATAAATATATTGCAAAATCTGTTTTGCCCCATTTTCGCCCACATTGTATAAATAGAGTGTTTACATCTTTTTTAATAAGAGGCATCCCCACCTTGACTTGACCAGGGTGAGGATTCCAATTTGAATGCAAATCATCCATTATTTGGAGATATAATTTATCTGAGGGAGATAAACTAATAATACTCATATTTAAAATGTCCTGGTATAAGAGGACAGCCTGAATAGTAATATTTTTTATTAATTTTATATCTTTTAGCAATAAGTTTAGAAGAACATCTTAAATAAACTGCACTATCTACGAATCTTTCTTTTATACATCTTTCATTAGAACACCACCATTCATCTTTAGACCGTTTTCTATAATTTTTTAAAGAATAGTCCATTCTAGCAGAGTTTGCTTTTTCTAAATCAGAGACTATATTTTTCCATAATTTTAATTGAGATTCAACTTCTCCATTATTAAATTGCCCAAAAAAGCCGCCCCTTGCCCTATGTATCATAATTACTCCATCTCCTTTTGAAATATAACGATTTCCAGGGCAAGCTTGTAAGATAGAGTGTGCCATTGAGGCAGCAAACTTAGCTACACAATGAACTTTTTGAGGAATAGATTGCATTAAATTAATAAAAGACATTCCAGCATATATAGAACCTCCTGGAGAATCTAATATTAAATATATTTCAGAATCTATTCTAGTTTTTGCACTTAGTTGTAATAATTCTTTACCTACATTTGATACACTATTAAAAGTAACAGCTCCTTTTAAAGTAACAGTATTATTTTCTGTTAATTGTAAATAAGCAATTTCTTCAGTAACACATTCTTCACAATCACTCTTCGCATTTACTCCCAGACTTAACATCATCAGAAGTAGAATTAGTAATAGTTTTTTCATTGGCAATCTCCCTGTAGTTTGCATCCTCTAAATAAAAAGGATCACATTTTAGTTTATTTTTCAACTCTATTACAGTTGAAGGTTTATGTTCTGCGATAATGTCAGTAGGTCTGTCATCATCCAGCCTTATAATTTTATCTATTTCTGATACAATATTAGTTAACATTCTAGCTTCATGGATAGAGGGAGGGTTCGGGCGATTTTTCAGATCTTCTATTGCTCTGTCAATGCAAGCCAAAGAATTTCCAGTTAATGATACTAGTATTGCTTTTTTATTTTCAGTTAATTCTTTTAATAATTCATTTCTAACTAGATTTCTTTCTTCTTTCCATTTATTAGTATGGTACAATAAAGATCTATATTTAATACCTGTAGCTTCAGCTATTTCTTTAACTGGTCGAAATGCCATAAACATTTCTTTTGCTTCTGTTAATTCATATTTACTCATATACTAAACAAATATTTGGTTAACTCTCTGTTATCAGAAAGCATTTGCATAAACACAGGGGATAAAATTCTTATAAGATTTTCTTCTTTATCACTACCAGAAAATTGAAATATAGAATCATATTTATCTTCGCCCGCCGCATGCATAAGTTCGTGAAATAAGGTTTCTCTTTCAATTTGAGAATTTGGGGATCTATATATAGTAATTATTTTTGTCATAGGGTCAGTTTTTCCGTACATTTCTTCATTCTTTTCTTTTGACCATTCTATTTTCCATACATAAAATCCAATTTTTACTTTTCCTGGCTTTTTCATATTTATGATGATATCATATCTTTTTTTATTTGTCAACTAGGATTAATTTAGGACTATTTTTAATTCACTGAAGTTCATTAAAAATTAGCCCGCCCGACATTGCATATTCAATAGGTTGGGGGGCGTCTAGTTGGGGGAAAAATAGGGGGCTAAGTATATACTTTTATTTATTTTTTCGTATATATTGGAGGGGGGTCCATATCGCAAGGGGGTGGCACAGAGTTTGCATATACACTTATCGTGCCAGGATGGAGAGTGGGTGGCTATAGGTGTCCTATCGTGGGTGGACTTGTAAACATTTCATTATGCATTTTTTACTTGCAATTCTGTTTCATTGTGATATATTTAATCCAACATAAGGAGGCAATTATGTTTTTAACACAGAATAAGAAGATTAAGGCAATGCAGCAGATTGATGGTTTAAAGACGTTTAATTTCGGTATTACTGCTTTAAAGTCATGTCCGTGGGCGGGTGAATGTGCTCAGTTTTGTTATGCTCAAAAAGGTACATATATGTGGAGTAATGTTAAACCAGCATTTGAGAGGAGACTTGACGCAACTAAAAGAGATGATTTTGTAGATTTAATGATAACAGAAATAAGGAAGAAAAAGGCTAATAGGATAAGGATACATGATAGTGGTGATTTTTATAGTTTTGAGTATTTTAAGAAATGGATGGAAATAGCTAAGAAATGCCCTGACGTGCTATTTTATGCATACACCAAATCATTACCAATTGTTAATTTAACTATAAAACCTATTAATTTAAAGATTATTCAATCATATGGTGGCAAATTAGATCATTTAATAGATACTAGCAAGCCACATGCAGTTATTTTTGACTCAAAGCAGGAATTACTTGACGCAGGTTATCTTGACGCAAGTAAAGATGATACTATTGCAGCAAAAATAGGTAATATTAAGATAGGATTGATTAAACATTAGGAGTGTAAAATGTATCTACTATCTAGACTTGCAGCAATTTTAGTGTTAAGTTTATTTATCTTTGGTCGATGCGATAAAAAAGCATCATATAACAATAGGAGTAAATATTATGATAAATGTAAAATGTCCAGTAACTCAAGTAAATGCAAAGAATACCTTAAGCAAAGATTACAAGTTTCAAAGCACAGACGATTTAATAGAACTAATTGAGTCACATGGCTTTATTTGCGATAGAAATGGTATTCAAAGAGCAGGAATAAGAAAAGAAGAAAATAGAGGCTTTCAGAGACATCTTATACCCTTTGATATTAAATTAGAGGATAGATTTAAAAATAGATGGCATTTGCCTGACAGTAAATTTAGGATCATTGTAATTAATTCACATAATGGCAGAGGATCTTTACAAATAAAATTAGGAGTTTATCGGTTTGTTTGCCAAAATGGTTTAATGGTTGGGGATACTATTACAGACTCTAGGATACCACATCGAGGTAAGAACTTTGAAGGTAAGGTTAAGAAGGCTATCAATAATATTGTAGATAGAATCAATATTATAAAAGAAACTATTTTAAAAATGAATGATAGAATTTTAACAGATAATGAAAGAATTAGATTTGCTTATGAGGCTACTGGTTTGAGATGGGATAAAGCTTATTCTCCTAACTATCAAGGAGGTGTAACAGTGTCTTTTGAAAAGTTATTATTTAGTTCTAGACCTAAAGACGCGGGCAAGGACTTGTGGACTGTATTCAATGTAATACAAGAGAATTTAATTAGAGGTGGAATTGAGGTTGAGAGTAATGGCAAAATTCGCCGTTCTAGTGAAATTAAATGCATCCATAAAAAAACTACAATTAATCAGAAATTATGGGAGCTTGCTAATAAAGTTATGGTAGCATAATATTAACGGCACTGGGCAACACTAAAGGAGAATACCTTTGTTTTTCACCTTTACACCCAATATTAACTGCTCAGTGCCTTTTTTAAGGAAACAAATGGAAACAATAGGATATATTTCAGGGATCATGTTAGCATTGTGTGGGTTACCAGAAGCAGTCAGGTCTATTAAAAATAAAAGGTGTGACATTGGATGGGGCTTTTTACTATTATGGCTTGGAGGCGAAGTAGGGCTTTTAGTTTATGAGCTTCAGACAATGGCAATGCCTAGATTAATAAATTATGGATTGAATATAGTGTTTATTAGTATTATGATTTACTGGAAACTTAAAGTTAATAAATGTGATTTTTGTATTAAACCTTGCGGTAATGCTTGGTGTGTAACAAAGGAAAAATAAATGTCTAAGTTAGATGAGGATACTTTATCAGAAGTAATTAAGAATATTTTGGAAAGAGATGAGTTTGAGGGTGCCGACGAAATAACTACTATGGGTATTATTGATATTATAGAAAGTAGTATTGTAAACTATAATGAATTAACAAAAAAGAAAGTAAACAGAAAGTATAAAAATAGGGGCAAATAATGAGTAATACAAGAAAGAAAGCTGGGCGTAAAATTACTTTGCGAAACAGAAAAAAGAAAGGTAAACCAGTTAATATAAAGAAAATTGAAACATTGGAGGAGGCATTAGAGAGAGGAATAAAAATAGAAACTTTAACGCCGATCTCTCATCAAGATAAATTAAACAAAGTGAATGCGGCAATAACTAAACAGTATAGAATGGAAATTAGAAAAAATGGAGTTATTGAATGAAAAAGTTACTATTAATTTTATTTATGGTAGGGTGCGGTGCTAAACCTATAATACCTGAAAGAATTACAGTAGATGCCCCAGAGGAGATTACTGTAAAGCATGAAATCTCATGGTCATTTGTAGATGAGTATTGTACCAATATAGCAGCAACAAACAATCAACTAGAGGAGTGTGTGAATGAGTTTATTGAAAAATTCACGGTCAAGATCGATGTGTAATTGCGCAATAGGTGCAATGAGAGAATGTAAAGCAAAAAGTGGAAAGGTTTATAAATATACAGAAGAAGACGTCATAAGAACGTGGCGTGTAATAACAAAAACAGAAGAGGGATTGTGTCCAGATTGTGGATACTACCCATTGGAGGTACCGTATGACAGAGTTAGAGAAAATGTTACTGGGGTTCAAGCAAGTATGGGAACTAGAAAAAGAGGCAAGGGAAAAGGCTAGAAAGGAATTGGAAGAATCTCTATTTCAACCTGAATCAGATAAGAGTCCCCAAGATTCTTTGAAGAGTGAAGAGAAGTAATGAATTTATCATCTATATTTATATTAGATATTATAATGTCGTTGATAAGTCTACCATTATATCTTTCTTCAAAAATGTTGTCTTGCACTAACTTTTCAATGTTAGTTAAGTCCATAGACCGCTTGGATATGCCGCCGGCTTTGGTGAGGAGAATTGACTTTGGATAATAAAAATGATAAGATACTGCTAAAGAGTGTTTTTTGGAGTCAAATTTCTCTGTTATCTTTGCCATTAGTTTTTGAATCTTTGGATCTTGGAGTTGAAGAAGAAAGTTCTCTCTCCATTGTCTACACTCTTTTGTTAATTGTCTGTTTCTGTAATATGCTTTATTTATGGAATAGGGAGGAGAAATGATTTTAAAAGATATCTTCATGAGGTTATTTTATCACAAAAAGAAAAAGGAGGCAAAAATGATTAACCCTAAAAAAATGGGGGATAATGAAAAAAGTATTAAGTTATTAATTAACACTCTGGAAGCTTTGGCTATCAGGTATAAACCTTTTTTGGAGATGTGCCCAACAGAAACGGCTTTTGGAGAGCTTCAAAACCTTTTGGTACAGAATATAGAGCTTTTGTTGGTGGAAAGGCAGCACGAGGCAATTACGTGTCTTATAAAGGAAGGAAAGGCTAGACCTGTTACTAATCATTGGTATATTATTAAGGGGAAAAAAGCTTGACAGAGGGATTACTATATTGTATACTATTACGTAGAGACTATATAGTACTATATTGTTATAACTATATAGGTAAACACAGATAGGGAGGATAAGTTATGGGATTTATATTTTATATCATGGGAATAATGATTTTGTATGATGCGGCGAAGCCTAGCCCCACCACTACTTTTATTGTAAACCATTGTAAAGTGGTTAATAGGGACCAAGCGGGGTTACATATTAGGTGTAAAACAGGACCAAAGAGGACCATGAGAACCAAAAAGAAAAGGGACCATCGGAACAAAAGGGGACCAGGACCCAGACCAAGACATAGACCTTTGCATAATTACAAAATATAGTATAATATAAATTTATAGGGAGGAATATGAATATATATAAGCATCATGCGCCCAAATTTCTAAATAAAGGGTACTCTGTTATACCAGATAGAGGAGGGCAGAAATTACCTGCTATCAAGGAATGGAGTAAATACTGTAATCAGCATCCTACTCAGGAAGAGTTTAATGAATGGAGTCATAACTTACCTAGTACTAATATTTCTGTATGTTTGGGAGAAGCATCAGGAATTGTAGCACTAGATTTGGATTGCACAGATGACGCAGTAATTGATCTTATTAAACATATGCTTCCTCCCTCTCCAGTTGAAAAGAAGGGAACCAAGGGTTGGACTAGATTTTACAAGTACTTACAAGGTCAGAAAACAGAACTAGTAAAGCATAATGGAGAAGTTGTCATAGAACTTTTGTCCACAGGCAAGAAAACTACTATTCCTCCTAGTCAGTTGAAAGGTCTGAATTATGAATGGACTGGCGAAAAAGAACTATGGGAACTTTCTCCTTCTGACTTACCTACCATACCTATAAACCTTTTAGCCCAAATTAGGAGTAAACTAACCCAGCATTTTCCTGATTCATATATAGAAGGAACTAATATAGTTAATGGTAGAAATGATGAAATGAAACAGCTAATTGTTAAATTACAAGGTAGTGGGAACACAGTTGATGATATTATAAAGGAAATGATAAAGTTAGATGAAACTTTTAACAATTCTTTATTCTCAGATCCTACTGAAAACCACCACACTGAAAAATATACAAATGCTGGAAGATTTTATTTTTCTGTATTAAACTCAATTAACAAAGAAAATTTGATTAAAAAGAAAGTTTATGATATACCTATATTATCAACTTCTGTAAGTGAGCCAGATAAGGAGGCACTTTTAGTGGGAAAGTTACAAAGCAAGGGAATAAACGTAATGCCAAAGGCAGATTTACCTACACCAATAGGTGCCCTTGCTGTAATTCAGAATTGGATATTGGATAATTCATATATTAAGCAGCCTGCATTTGCTTTTTCTGCAGCTCTGTCAGTATTGGCAGTTGCTATAAGTAGAAAATTTGTTTTTGAAGGAGTATGCTCTAACATGTATATATTAAATATTGCACCATCTGGGGCAGGAAAGGATGCGCCACAACAAAAGGTCAAGGAAATATTTTTTGATATTAAAAAAGACCACTTACTAGGTGCAGGGGATTATGTTAGTGATGCTTCTCTTACAGACAGCTTGGGTAGTAATGTAGTAAGGTTAGATATCATTGATGAGGCGTCAGGACTATTAAAATGTGTTAACCAAGGAGGGGCAACATATAATAATAAGATGGCAGACATTTTAGCAGAATTGTATACATCTTCAAACTCTAAATTTTTAGGTAGACAAACTGCAGCGGGAAGACAGGGAGAGGCTTACCGTCCAAATGTTAACTTACTTTGCTCAACTACTCCTGCAGGTTTTTCAGAGGGAGTAACAATGAAATCTTTAGAGAAGGGATTACTAGGAAGGTTTCTCTTTTTTAAAGGTGACTATGATGCTCCAGCTAACAGAGTTAAAGCACCCACTAAACTACCACAAAATGTATTAGATATGATAGATCATTGGTGCGGCTTTAAGCCCAGCGGGGGCAACCAACTAGCTGGAATTACTCAGGAATTTCACCTAATTGAGGCAACCCCAGCAGCTCATGAAGCTTTAGAAAAAGTATTTAGACATTTTGATGACATGAGAAGAAGTACAGATCCTACTCATTCTTTACTACCTTTAATAAGCAGGATGTATCAACAAATGTTAAAAATAATTATGGTACATGCTGTGTCTAGATGCAATAAAGAATTACCTGTAGTAAATGAAGTAGATGTAGAATTTGGGCATAAAGCTATATTATATATTTTTAATGTTGCTAGAGAATTAATTTCTGACAATGTATTTTCTGGTTCTATGGAAAAAAATGTAATGAAGGTATATAATATAATTAAAGCTGCGGGAGCAGAAGGAATTAGCAGGAAACAAATTTATAGAAAAACAAGGAACTTAACCAAAATGGTAAGGGATAACATTTATAATGATCTATTAGCTAATGAACAAATAGAGCAGTATAACAACAAAATGAGAATATTAAATGATACTAGGAATTAATGAAATATCAAATGAAGATTATCATAGAGATAGAGAATTTGAATCCTCATCTTCTTTAAAATTATTTTTATTTGATCCAAAATCTTATTATAAAAAGTATGTTTTACAGGAGAGAGAGGATGATAAAGAAAAAACTGCGTTTATTTTTGGATCTTATATACATTCTTGTATATTGGAGCCTTCTAAAACTACTTCTGAATTCGTGGTTTATGAGGGGGCTAAGCGTTATGGTAAGAAGTATGAAAAGTTTAAAGAGGAAAATCCTAAAAAACAAATCCTCACAGAAATTGAAGCCGCCAAAGCAGACTGGATGATAGAAAAATTTGCCAATCATGCAGTTGCTCCAAATCTTATTGCAAATGGACAAGCAGAAAAAACTTTATGTGTAGAAATAGATGGCATAAAAATAAAAGTTAGAGCTGACTATGTTACCGATAATGCTATACATGATATAAAAACTACATATAGTGGGTTAGATAAAGAAAACGTATTAACAACTATATTAAAATATAATTATGATTTAAGTGCAGCTTTATATGTTGACGCATTTACACAATGGACAGGAAGAGAACATAGTTTTAATTTTATATTTATGAATAAAAAAGACGGAAGTATTGAAGTGTATAGAGCATCAGATGAATTAATAGCTAATGGTAGAAGAAAATATAAAAAGTCATTAAAAAATTTGGCAAAAGCCAGAGAATCTGGTATATATTATCAAGAGGGAATACAGGAAATAACCATTCCTCCTTTTTTGGAGTTTGAGCAATGACATACACAGAAGCAACTGAAAAAATTAGAGAAATAAAAAGAGCAATAAGTAAAGTAAAACACCATATAATTGCACAACCTTATTATAATAATGTCCAATGGGTTAATATTATTAAAACATTAAAAAAAGAAAAAGAAAGAATAGAAGAATTAATACATAAAGGAGAATTAGATGAAAAAAAAGTAAAAAGTAAACCTATATCTGATACTTATGCTAAAGAATGGGGTATAGAAGTAATTAAATTGTAGGAGAAAATATGAATAAAAGGGAAAGAGATTTAATGAGAGATAAAATGTTTGAAGATTTGCTTGAACTAGTATCTTTGTTAGTAGAAAATCAAAAAACTATTTTAAAAAAACTTGAAAAAATAGAAAACCCTAAAACAACTAAAAAAACTAAAAGGAGGTTACAGTGAGAATAGATGAAAAAGTTTGGAAACAGGTGGAAAAAAGAGTATTTAATGGAGTAGAACATGATGCAGAGAAGTATGAAAAATTTAGGTTTACTTTCGAAGAAGTAAGAGAAATTGTTATGCATATGTATAATGAGTATAATATCCAAGTGATAAAAGAGTATGAAGAGTTCATGGATAGAAACCAAAAAGAACGGTACTCTTTATCAGACCTCTAACAAAAGGAGTTTTTATGGTCGGAGAACAAGTGCAAACTGCCCCTAAACAGGCAAAAGCAAAGGTAGTCCCAGAAGGAGATTATCTAATTAAGTTAACTCAACTTCAAAAGAAAGACACAAAAGCAGGAAATGCTACGTATCTTGATGGTACTTTTGAAGTTATTGAAGGAGAGTATGCTGGGAGTAAGATGTATAAAAAATTCTACATTGATCATCCCAATTTTAAGTGTACTTGGTACAGTAAAAAGAGAGCAGAAGAGCTATTAAAATCTACAGGCGTGGGTACGTCAGATGTAAATTTAGGTAAAGACTTTTCTATTCTTGAAAGCTGTGTTAACAAAGCCATAGTAGGCAAAGTTAGTATTAACCCAGGGAAAAATGGGTTCCCTGACAGGAACGAAATAGACAACTTTATTTCAAGGTAGGATATGGAATACAATGGCAAACATTATGAAATTAAAATATGGCAGGGAGAACTGCTTAACAGCGTAATTGCCATTGACACCGAAACTACCTACGGTTCTTTTACTGAGACTCCTGATCTAGTCACTTTTCAGGCTTTTGATGGAGTCTCCCCTATTTATGTTAGGAACACGGATGTTCTTGACTTTTTAAAATTACATAAAAAACATACTTGGCTTTTTGCAAATGCATCCTTTGATTTAGATGTTTTAGAAAAGGCAGTAGGTTGGAACTTTTATGAACAAATTGATAACAATGGAGTTTATGATGTACTTATTATGTATTGTCTATACCATTTGGCTACTATGGGTAGTGTGCCTTTTCAGTATAGCCTTGCTAAAATTACACACCAGTTCTTTGGCATTGAATTGTCAAAAGACAACGAAATTCGGACTAGGTTTGACCAATTCCAAAACCAAAAGATTGAAGAAATACCCAAGGAATTTTTAGAATATGGAGCTAAAGACGTTATAGCTACTTATGAAGCATTTATAAAACTTAATAAATTAATTAATGAACTCGGGTCGGCTTCTTGTTTATCTCACCAAATACAGTTAGCCGGATCTATAGCTTTAAATAGAGTTTACAAAAATGGGATAGGTTTTGATCACGAAAGTTCTAAAGAATATTTAAATAATATTTATAAAGAAATGGAAATATGCCAAGATATTCTAGCTACTTACGGATGGGCGAGAGGAGTGAAAGGAGCAAAAGATTTATTTAATCAAGTTATAGTTAATGAAGAACTAACAAACTTACCCCTTACCTCAGAAGGGGACTTTAGCTCTAAAGAAGAAGATTTAAAACATTACAAAAATAATAGGTTTATTAAAACTTATTTAAAATATATAGGATTAGAAAAAAGTACTACCTTTATTAGAGAATTAACAGGGAATAGAGTACACCCTAGGTATAATGTCATTAGAAACACTGGTAGAACAAGTTGTAGTAAACCTAATTTCCAGCAACTCCCTAGAGAAGGAGGAATTAGAAATTTATTCAAAGCTAAAAAAGGACATACATTTATTATAACAGATTACTCTTCAATTGAATTATCTACTTTAGCTCAAACAGTGTATGACAGATATGGTTCTTCTATAATGAGAGAAAAAATAAATTCAGGAGCAGATTTACATAAATATTATGCATCCGTATTATTTAATGTATCAGAAGAATCCGTAGTAAAATGGCAAAGACAAGCTGCCAAAGCTGCAAATTTTGGATTTCCAGGAGGATTAGGTATTGAAACATTTATTAAATTTGCTAAGGGATATGATATAGAGCTTACTTATGATGAAGCTTCTAACATGAAAAAAACATGGTTTAATGCATTTCCTGAAATGAAAGAATATCTTCAAGGAGAAGTAGGACATGTATGGACAAGATCTGGAAGACTGAGAGCCAACACTACATTTTGTGCAGAAAAGAATACGCCGTTCCAAGGCATGGCAGCCGACGGAGCTAAGGTAGCATTATGGAATCTAACTAAAGCAGGGTTTACAATAGTAGGTTTTGTACATGATGAAATTATTTGCGAAGTTCCTTTAAATGAGGTAGAATTTAAAAAGAAACAGATGGAAAAAATAATGATTGATTCTATGCAAATTGTAGTACCTGATGTAAAAATTGCAGTTGAATCAACTATTTCAGAGAGGTATTGTAAATGAGATATAGAGTGGGAGATGAAGTTATTGTTATTAAAGATGGAGTACATAAAGGAAGAAAAGTTACAATAACAGAAAGAAATAAAATAGCAACCAAGTTAACTATGAATTTAGAAAACTACTATTACTATACAGTTCAATTTTTAAATGGGGAAACTATAGTAATTAACGAGGAGGATGTAAAACCCCATAAATTAATCAGTGATACAAAAAATAGTTTATCCGAGTGTCAGTGCGGAGGAGATAAGTTAGCATTACCTCACCACTATGATTGGTGTCCTAAAGGAGGATAATATGTCTAATAGATTTGGATTAATTACTAGAACACAGCAAGAACAAATTGATAAATTAATAAATGAAAAGAATAAATATTATATGAAAGCAGAAAGATTAAGAAAACAATTAGAGGCTTCTCGTAATGAAGTCAATAGGTTAAAGAAGCTAAATAGAGCTTTAATGAAAAGAAATCAAGAATTAGTGAATACTAACTTTAAAAAGGGGTAAAAATGTGGTATAATATAAACCTAAGACCTATAGTTAGGGACTTACAAAAGGGGAAGGGAGAGAACACCACTCGCCGTCAAAGCTTCCCCTTCTTTATTTCAGGGAGGAGTCATGAGTAAACCCTACTACCTTGATATAAAGACTCAACAACTAGACCATTTATACGAAGAGCTATACCTTAATGATGAGGTTATAGAACCATATGAACTACTTAAGATGGTAGTTGATGAGTTAGAGGATGATGAGTTTGAAGAAATTTACACTATTATATGCAATACTTACGGACTTGTTCCCCTCTCTAGGGAGATACAATGATGGATACAATAGAATTTCACAAGTATTTAGGGGAAAATAATAAAGTAGTCGAAACTCACTCTGTAGAAGCTAAAGACATATCTGCAGGAATAATATGGACATCAGATGGTTGTTTTGTTAAAAATTCTATTAATCAAGAAGAAAAAGATTTTATCAATAAAAGAATAAAAAAAGACACTAAAAATTATATAAATAATAGAGGTGAACATTCTGTGGATGAAAAAACAATAGGTTCAGGGTATGAAGGGGAAAAAGGATGTTTTTTATTTTTTAGTAAACATATGAATATATCTTGTTCCCCTCCTAGTATAACTATTAGACCAGCAATTAATGATCCAGACTTGATTTTAGAAGGTAAGGTTGCTATAAATGTAAAATGTCAACCTTATCATAATAAATACCCTTATGGCGTATCTCATTTATATAATACAGGCAATTGTTCTCTTGAAAGCTTTGAAAAATATAGTAAAAAATATTCAGAGTATAGTAATTTTTGGATGTTTACAGGAATTTGGAAAGATTCTCAAGGAGAAGAGTGGGTAAAGATTTATGGATTTTTACCTTATATGGACTTACATAAGTATATAGAAGAACCATATACAGGGAATCCCAATAAAAAAGGCACCTATATGGATATACCAGATACATGTAAAAAATTAAAAGATATACCAAAAAGTAACCAAATTTATACTAACTACCCTCCAAAGGTTTTATTTTTTCAAAATTTAGAATTAATTACAGGGTTAGTTAAAGATTTTTATGTATAGGAGTTTTTATGATTTTGTCTGATAGTGCCATACTAGAAGCAATAGAAAATAAAGAAATAATTATTACTCCCTTTAGAAGGGAATGCCTGGGATCAAATAGTTATGATGTTCATTTAGGAAATATGATAGGTGTATATGATAGTGATGTATTAGATGCTAAAAAAGACAATGTTGTAAACTATTATTATTTAAATGACGAAGGATTCACATTGCAGCCAGGACGCGTTTATTTGGCTTCTACGGAAGAATATACTGAGTCTAATACTCATGTACCTTTCCTTGATGGGAAGTCCTCTATAGGGCGATTAGGGCTGTTTATACACGCCACAGCAGGGCGGGGCGATGTGGGCTTCAAGAACTACTGGACCCTAGAGTTAGTACCTACCCAACCTATTAAAATCTATAAAGGAATGAAGATAGGACAGCTTTTCTTTTATGTCACTAAAGGAGAAGTTATGACAACATATGATAAAAAGAAGGATGCTAAATATACAAAGGTAGAGAGTAAACCTCAACCTTCACAAATGTATATGAACTTTGAGGAGGATGAATGAGAGATCTTGTAAATGAATTAGCAACTTATGCTACTTTACGAAAAACTCACCATGAAGAAACTGTAGGTATTAATGATTGTGAAGAATGGGATTATTGGGAAGAGATAAAATATGGAAAAGAACTTTGGGAAAGACTTAAATATTGGGAACCCCTCTAAAGGCAGTGTTATGAAAAATCAAAAAGAGCTTGGTATAAAATTTGACTATGATAAAGCACAATACGATTTATTAGATCCATATGCTCTGGAAGATATGGCTAAGGTTTTAACTATGGGAGCAAAGAAGTATGGTAGATATAATTGGAAAAATGTAGATGAGCATAGATACGTGGCAGCTATGATGAGGCACTTTGAAGCCTACAGAAAAGGGGAAGTATGTGACCCTGAATCAGGACTATCTCATTTAGCTCATGCTATGGTTAACTTAATGTTTTTATATAGTTTTGAAAAAGAAAAATAAAGCTTTACTTAAATTTTTATTTAAATGTGGATATATCCTATTTGAAATAGTAGTTATATTTGTAATGACTGCTACTTTTATTTATTTGATTAAATCAGCATTAGGCATTGATATTTTCCCTGGATGGTCTTTATTTTCCAAACTTTGAAACTTTAACTACTTTTTCTATTGTACGTCCACTAGCATAAGCACCTAACAATATTTTAGTTAATTCATATACTTCTTTATCTGGATTCCCTATTCCATAAGCAGACAATACAACCAATGCTATAAGGCTTAAACAAGCCACTGGACGCCAAATTGCAGTAATTAAATGAGGAGACTGAGCTTCAGCTACCATTAATTTACTTCTAGCTTCTACTACTTTTGCTTCATAGTCTAACATTTGCTTTTGGGCTTTAGCCTGAATTTCGGCTAATTGGTTACGTAGTTTACCCTTTTCTTCATCTGATACGTGTAATTCATCTACTAAATCAGCAGCAGGTTTAAATAAATTTGATATAAAACTAAATATACTCATTATTTTTTCTTAGATATGTATTTATATAATTCTTTCTCTAAACCACTACAAACCATACCACAACCTAAACACCAAATATAAGAAAGTTGAGGATGTATAAATTGCAATCCTAATAAACAAACTATACAAATTATTACAAAAGCCCCTAGCCCTGCTTTAACAATATCTTTTTCTTTTTTCTTTAATGACATTTAAACTCCCTAGTTAAAATATTCTAAATATCTATAATATTCATGTTTTGCTTTTTCTTCTTCATAATTAGTCTTACCTAGATCTTTAGAATCCATAGACCCATGAGGTTCTGCGGCTAGTGCATTTGATATTTCCTCCATTCTCGCAGCAACACCTGTAAATCTCTTACCTGATTCCTTAGGAAATTTTGCACTGGCTTTAGATCTTTTGTACTCTTTATTTACAAGAAAATCTTTTGAAGCTTTTTTAAAATCTCCATAATTTATAGAATCAACAGTCCGTTTAGCAAAAGCTTTTTTTGTTTGAGGATCAAAATCTCCCCTAAACATACCACTCATTAATTTTATTTTTAAATTATCTGAAAAAGTATCCCATCTTTTAGGAAACTCTTTCTTTAGCCTAGGTAATCTTTTCTTAACATCTTTTCTTAATAGTGTAATAGCATCTGGTTTCGATATTTTAGCGTCTTTATCTACTCCATAATGACCATATCCTATAGTATACTTTTTCTCCTTAGCTACTGGTTTATAAGCCTTAGATCTGAATTTTTCCCATCTCTTTATATTTGGTAAATACATAGAAATATTTTCTTTTTTCATTTAACCACCTTATCTACCATTTGCTTAAATTCTTCTTTTCTTTTCATTTTTAAATTATGTTGTTTTATCATTTCAGCATCATCATGAGGACTTAGCCCCTCCATAAAAGGTAAAGTAAGAGGCATTGTCATTAACCCCCCAACTTTTAAAACTTTTGGAGCAGCCTTTTTTAAACCCTTTACAAAGCTTTTTTTCATAATTGCTTTTTGGAGGCTTTTTTCTGATACCATTTTTTTAAAAGCAATATCAGCTTTCTTTCTTGCTTTATCTGTTTTAGGATAAGGAAATGGTATATGTTTTTTAATAACATCTGGTGCAATCTCTTTATATTTCATAAATCTTTCTAACTGCCTAACCTCTTTTAGTTCTGGGGGATCTGAAGGCATAATGACAGATTTTGTAACATCATTCATAATTTTTTTACCATTAAATAAGTTATTGTTGATATAAGTCCTATTAAAAATATTATAAATCTATGGTTTGCTTTAAACCAATTAAAAACAACAAGAGGCATCATAAGGTCTTCATGTTTAAGTACCTTTTCTTCTAAAGCGTCTGTTCGGGCTATATGGTACTTCACATCTTGTTCCATTCTAATTTGTGATTCCCTAATTGTTTGAATGTCTTTTTTTATTTCGTCCATTAAAAAGTTCCCTCCTAAGTTTTAATCTCTTTGCTGCATCTCCCACTTCTTTCCATCTTTTTGCCCTTACATCTTCTGGCACTGAGTTATTTTTCCCTAGCTTTTTAAGATGTTTTATTTTAATATCCAAAGCCTTTTCTTTCTTGCTCAAAGATTCTTCACTAAATGTATCTACTTTATAATCTCTATTTCTAGTTCTATAAATTTTCATTAGTAATCCTTCTTTAATTTATCTCTAACATTTTTGTATATCATCATTTTAGATGGCGGCTCAGGGTGCCCTTGAGTTAAATACTCTTGAGGAATTTTATAACTAGCTCCAAAGTTACCTAATAATTCTCTTCTCTTTTTAATACTTCTTATCTTTTTTATCCAATCCGTAACAGCTCTTTTAGAATTTTCTGTAACAGCATATCCGTCCCACTCCCCTTCTAAATTTGAATGCTCTAAAAATTTTCTGGAAAACTTTCTATCTTGAGATAAAAATTGTCCCATTAATGCTCTAACTTTAGAAGAATCATTTGTGTTTAATGCTTCCTCTAATTCATTCCTAACATTTTCATCTTCTACTAAAGCTAAAACATAATCTTTTTTCTGAATTAAATCTGCAGTATTTCTTTGTAAAGGTTCTTCATCTAATGCTACTTGAGCTTCAACATTTGCCAATGCTTCAGATAACCCTTGTCCACTAGCTTCAGAAGCTACCAATAATTTTCTAGCTGCATTTCCCCATCTTTCTGGATTTCTAACAAAAGCGTTAGAGATCCTTTTCATGCCCGCAGCCATCGTTGCTGGTGCACCTGCAGAATGAAGCCAAGCATTCATCGCAGTTGCAGTTGCATACGCTGCCATCCCCTTCATTCCTCCATAATGTAAAGCTCCTGCTCCAACTCCACCCCATAATAAACCTCCTACACCTCTAAAAGATGTTTTTAATGCGCCTATCGGTCCACTATTTACAGTGTCTGAGGCGTCTTTTAACCATTTTCTTGTTATACCTAAATCAGTAAATTTAGTTTTTGCAGCTTTATGACTAGCATAAACTTCTGGACTAATTGCTTTAGTTTTCATTAGATCATCAATGTGATTTTGCATTAAAGATCCTATTTTTTGTTTTTGCCAATCAATAGCAGGCACTTCTCTAGGTAAAACCATTTTATCAGATTTCATATATCCTGCAGTATCTTTAATAACATCATACACATCATTTTTTAATTTGTTTAACTCCCTTAAAGAAAAGTCTTCAACAAAATCTGTTTTAACAGTTCTTTTAGTTTGTTGACTATATACTGTTTTATAAACTGGTTGCTTATCTGGTCCGATAACTCCAGTAGGTATTTGCTTAGGTATTTGTTCAATTATTTCTTCAGGTGTTTCTTTTAAAAACATACTATTTAAATATTTGTTTACTTTTTCAGCTAATTCTTTTTTTCCTGGTTCTGAAGAAGATTGCAGAGGTTCTACTATTTCTCTTTGTAATAAAGAATGTAGATCACTAGCTTTAACAGTCTTACCTATTTCGTCATCAGCAACATCTAAAATTTTATTTACATCGTCAGATACTTGTGACATTCTTTTAGTAACTTTATCCAAAGTTTGAGAATATGTTTGTTGGAATTCAAATAAATTAGATTTCTTTACCCCATCTTTACTAATTTCTTCAATAGTTTCTTTAGACATAGCATCAGCAAATTCGTCAACACTTCTTCCTGTTTTTTCTAAATGATTAGATAAAATTCTTTTAGACTGAGCGTTTTTTATTCCAAGAGCTTCTAATACACTCCAGCTTTTCATATTGCCTACAGTTTTTAAAGCACTTCCTGCCCCTCTTCCTAAAAGTTCTCCACCCATTCCCATAGCAGCTCCACCTAAAGCTCCTTTAGCTCTGCCTTTAAGTGTTTCTTTGTCAGCTCTTCCAGCTCCGTGTAAAGCAGACATGGCTATACTTTTTGCTAAAGTTAATTCTCCACCTCCATATGCATAAGAAGCTAAACTACCTACAAAATCTCCTCCTCCATACCAGTAAGGATTATCTTGTTGTGCTCTTTTCAGTTCTTTTCTCTGTTTGGATAATTCCATTTTATAATGGGTACCTAATTGAGATAAAGAAGCAGGTTTTCCTACATACCTACTAGCTAAATGATGTATTAACATAGCAGGGGCTGAGTCTAAAGCTGCACTGATTTCATCAGAAGTCCCTAAAGTTAATCCTTGAGCAACACCCATAGCAGCAGATTTCATTGGACTAACTTTATCTCTAACGTTACCATCTTTGGCTAAAGCTAACTTCATGTTGTCTAACTCTTCAGGCGTAAGCTTTCTATCCAACTGCTCTTCTTGCTCCTCTTGTTTTTGAGGAATTGGTTCAAGCTGCTGTCTCATTTGCTCTAATTCTTCTGGAGTTAATTTTTCCATACTACACCTTATTGTTTATTTTTGTTGCTGTTGTTGCAGCAATTGTTTTAATTCTTCATCCGCCTCAATGGCTTGCATCATCCAAGGTTGTACTTGCCCATTAGTAATTGCCTTTTTTAAATTATTTTTTAAAGGATCAGGGCTACCTACTTCTTTTTTAGTATTTACATCTGGTAATTCATTTCTATTAAGTATAGTAGAAGATCCAATTTCTGGAGCTTGTATAAATCTTCTTTCCATTAAAGTTCTAAAATCAGTACCTTCATCTGACCTTTCATGTACAAACCTAGCTTTATTTCCTTTAAGTAAATTCTGTTCAACTTGCAATGCAGTATTTAAGGCTTGTCTAAATAAATTTCTATTATGAGGTGTTAACTTACCTGTATTTATATAAGTAGCTTTCCATTGTTTTAATTGCTCTTTAAATCTTCTATCTCCCTCAAAATCTGCAACGTCTTTATCTGTCATAACCCCAGCTTCTTGACCAATAGTTCGGGCTAAAATTCTTTTTATAGCATTATCTGTAATTTGATTACCATTTTCTAAATGTTTAAGAGTAGACAAAACACTACTTACACCTTGCCTAGATCCTAGTATCATTTTATCTCTATCAAAATCTCTAGCAACACTTGTTAAAAACTGTTTTTGTATTCTTTCCATTCTACCTTGAGTCATGCTAAAACGGTTTTTAGCTAACTTAAGTTCTTTCTTTCTTAAATCTAAAGAACCTTTTTGATATTCTGACATTTCTTCTGACGCTGGTTCCCTATCTTTTTTAAATTTGCTAAAACCAGAAGATAAGTCCTCTTGTACTGCCATTCCTTTAAGCCCACCTTCGCCGCCGCCTATAGCACTACCTACCATGTAGGCTACTACTTTGGGACCAAAATATTGGAGAGCATCACTAAAGTTGTCTTTTACAGTTTTCTTTTTGTCATCTGCCATAATTAATCCTTAATATATTTTCCTATAAATTTACAAATTGGTAATCCTACATTATATATTATTTTACCTAATAAATTAGATTTATGATGCTTGCCTTCCCTGTAAGCCATTTCATATGCCCAACTATTTACAAAAGGTAAAGTTACATATGCTAATAATGGAAACTTTCTAATTAAATTGGCTATAGGTACTCCAAACGAATGATATCCTTTTACAATTTGTTTAGGTAATTTATTACCAAAATCTGTATCAGCTTTCCATATATTATATGGTAATAATCCTTGCTCATATGTAGCTGTACATACTGCAGATACTCCTCCACCATCAGGCTTTTGGGTTTCCGCTGCTTTTTGTTGAGCTTCTGCATTAATTTTTGCAGCTTCAATAGTTGTTTCATTTGCCTCTTTAGCCATTTGATGCTCTAAAGAAGACCCTGAAAATCCAAGAGAAAATTTAGCCATTGCTTCAGCTCTAGATTTATCTTGCCCTAAAGCTTGTTCTTCTAATTTTTGAGCAGTATCGGATCTCATTCTTGCTATATCTGTTCCTTTTTGTGCTTGCATCATTAAAGCTTGGAATTGTTCCTGTCCTCCTGAACCTATTCCAAATAAATTTCTTCTAGCTAAATTTTGAATATTTGTTTGGTATCCTGACTCTATTCCTGCTTTTTGAGTAGCTTCAAGCCTAGTAGTGTAAGCTGTATCATCTTTTAATCTTCTAAATGGATCTCTTCCCTCATCTTTCATTTTTTGTTCTTGATCTTCAAATAGATCTACACCTTCTTCAATATTAGATTTAACTATATCTTGACTACTAGTACTTTGTTGTTTTAAAGCTTGATTTTCTCTTTGTTGTTGCTCTATTACTCTTTCTTTATCGTAATACGCTGCCATGCTATCTGCAGAAGCTCCGCCTCCTTTTTGTATTCTACTTATATAATCACCTACAGTTTCACTACCAATTCTTCCGCCCCATTCTTTATCTTTATAAAAATCCATATATTGGTTAGCCAAACTAGCATCTTTTTGATACTGTTTATGTTTTTGCTCTAATCCTCTTTGTTCTTGAGACGTATATGGATTCATTCTAAATTTGCCTGTAGATTGATCCATCTGTCTCCAATCTTTATATAATTTAAATTTTTCTTTGTTTGACTCAGCCATATTTACCTCATAAATAGTATTGTAGCCCTAACATTGTTAGTGCTGTGGTTTTGTATATATACATATTCTTTAGTCCATTCATACTTACCTTTTACAGGGTAAGAATCAGAAGTACCGTCTAATAATTCATGTGCCATTGTTAAAAGCCCATTGCCCTCTTGGGATAATATAAGATAAGTAGTTGGAATAAAATCTAAATCATGCCTTATTCTAGTAACTGTTTGATTAGGAAATTTATGTCTTTTAACCAACATTCCTTCTATATTTTCATTTAAAGTTAATTTAGTAAGCCCACTAGATAACTCATCTATTAGTCTACTTACATCATTAATGTTTTCTAATGAAAACTTCATTCTTTAATTCCTATATTATATGGAGTAGCTATTTCTAACTCATATCCACTTATTAAAACATTTTCATTAACAGTGCTATTTTCAAAAGATAGCCTAAATGATTTAGCTTTTCCAGAAGGTAATTTACTTTTCTTTCCACTTAATGCACTAGATCCCCAACTAAATGTGTCCCATTTTGGAATACCCCATCCACCACTAGATAAACCTGAAAAATCAAATATTATATCTGCAATATTATCATCTATAAAATCTCTTTCTGGTTTAACACTTAGACTAAATATACCTGATTCAAAATCATTTAAAGAATCAAGAGCATGAATTTTTATTCTTAAAAACTTTTTAGGAACTGTAGGTTCTCCTAATGTTTCCCAGTGAGTAGTATATTTAAAATCTATAGGTTCAGCATGATCTGCATAATCTTCTGTATTTCCAGTATTTTGTATCTTATATAAATTTCTATTTAAACTAATTTCCCCTTTAGATCTTTCTGAGAAAAATACCCCATTTGTAGTAACAGCAATACCTCCTGATAAATCCATATTAGTCCACTGCAGCCAAGCTTGCCGATATGTATCATATACAAATAATTCACTTTCTGTATTAGACACATACTCATTAGATTGTATTTCTTCCACTGGTAACATTAATATATAAGAGTCTTGCTCATTCCAATTAGCCGCAACAGCCCTTCTAAAATTAAAATTTTTATTAGCTTCTTTAAATAAAGGAGATATAATAGCACTTACTTCTTGAGGAGGTGCCCCAGTAGATATAGAGTATATTCCCTTTCTATTTAAAAAGAATAATGTTCCCATAACTTCTTTTATAGTATGGTGCGCCGTACAGCCGATTCCTGTACTAGGAGAAGATACATAATCTACTCTAATAGATCCATCTTCCATATTACCTGTTGCACTAAATATAGCCTTTTCTTGGAATACATATAATGTTTTATTTAAAGGAGCAATAGATGTAATTCTACCTCCTTCTCCAGCAGGAAAACTATGAAAATTAACACCTTGAGGAAATGTTTCTGGACCTTGTAAAGGATCACTCCAATAAATTTTATCTACTGCACTAGGATCTCCTGCTAACACTAAAAGTCTACCAAAAGTAGACATGTATTTACATTTAGGTAAGGGATAATTTCCTATAGCATCTATAGTAGGTTGTTCAAAAGCTACTTTTTTTACTAAATTAATGTCAGACATATTATCTACAAAACTTGTATTTGCCGTACTACTATCATTAGCTATTTCTTCTACTAAGTAATAGGATAAATCTACATCTGCAGGAATATCAGTACCAGTACCTATGTCTGCAGTTCTAAAAATTTGAATTCTAAGATTATTAGAAATAACTGTATTATCTTCAATTGTTACAGAAGACATAGCATCAAAACCTATAGTAGTACCAGTAACAGAAGTAATTATTTTTTCATGATATTCTCCAGTACTGTCTTTAAAATAAGCAGTATCTCCTATTCTTAAAGTGTGTCCTGAATGTATAGTTAAAGAATTAGTTACATTAGTTTGCTGAGCATTTACTTTACCATATGCAGTATTAAATCCTTCAGTATTAAGTATAGTAGGAATATTTAAATTTATATCATTGCCAGAATCAACAATTCCATGATTTATAAGTTTAGGTTCACTAGCTTGTCCTTCTGTAAATCTACCCTTAGCATCTTTTTGCACATATCTTATTTTATATCTATAATATTTAGAGCCTGAATGAGAACCTACTTCTGAAATGTCAGAAGGTCTTTTCATTCCTGCATTATATATTCTATTTCCATCATATTTTTTTAAATCATCATACCCATTAGAACAATATAATATACCATTTACATTAGCAAAAGATATATTTTCCATTAAACTTTCATCTCCTGCACTAACAGTCTTTTTAGCAAACCCATTAGTAAAAGGTTTACTAGAAGGAGTTGCCGAAGTATTACCATAATTTGTATCCCATTTAGGAACTTCTTTATACACTTTATATTTAATTTTAGTTTCAGAACCTACAGTCTTAGATATATCTATAGATTGAGCTTTAGGTAAAAGTCCTGCAGGATCACTATTTATACTAGAATCAGATATAGTTATAGTAAATTTATTAAAAGAATCCAGCCATGCTTTTAAAGACCCAATAGTAGGTGGAGAAGCTTCTAGTCCTGTACCTAAAGAAAAAGTATAAGAAGTTGTAGTATCCGCCGTATCTTCTGTAAATTCAAATATTATTTCATTATTTTCATTTGCTTTAATACTGTAAAAAGCACTATTATCGTCTCCAGCTACAGTATATATTATTTTAAAACTTTTTTCTTCGAGTTTGTATAAATTTTCATCCGCACTAAAGATTTCTTCAACAATTTCTCCCGTAGAAGTATTAAGATTGTGGTACACAGTAGTACCATAGCCACCTTTTCCATTTGAAACTCCTTGAAAACCAAACCTTTTACTTAAAGAACCATCTTTTCTAAATCTAGCATTTTGAGATTCAGATGCAAAATCAGAAGGTCTTGTAAGGTCTGAACTCCTTTTATCAAGTCCTCTAAAGTTGTTAAACATTTTCTCTAGTTTTGGTTGTACAGCCATTATATTCCCCAATCATCCCAAGTATTAATTTCTGGAATAAATTGAACATCATCACTTATCATTGCATAACTTTCAATAATATCTCTTTCCATTTCTTGTAATTCTCCTGTAGCCTCTCTAGAATCTACAGAACTGTCTCTTTTTAATATTTTCCATGCACAATAAGATATTAAATATCTTTCTACATTTCTTGGTAAATCTGAATGTGTAGTGGTATCTTTGCCTCCCACTATAAAATCATTTGCTGACACAGATACTGAACTAGTTATATTTATTTGAGTTTCTGTAACAGAACTTATTTTTAAATTTTTATTTTTAGATACGCCTTCATCATCTACAATACAAATATATGAATGGTTATTTAAATCAACAGCATCGGTTAACAATGTATTGTTTTCTAAAGTTAATACTGTACCTGTGCTAGATACCCCCAATTTAGCTCTTCTTAAATCTAACTCTCTTACTCTTTTAACATAATTTAATCTAATTTTTCCACTAGTAGGAGCTGGGGCTAAAATAATTTTTCCAGAAAGTCTAATGTATTTAGAAGGTGACCCGCTCGACCCTGGCGCCCTATCTCTATATTCTCCCTCATCTAAAATGTAATAATCATCAGTATCTCCTGTAGAAGAATATTCTGCAGAATGTATTTTATTATCTAAAAATATATCTGATGGCAAATCATAGCTTTCTTGCCCAGATACTATATCTATAGTAGCCTCAGTAGTAAATACTCTAGAATGTTTAGCAGTAATTAAAGACTGTAATCTATGTTGAGCATCATTAAAATATTGAAGAAATTCAGCATCTGATATACCTACAAAAGCAGACACATCCTCATTTTCTGTTTCTCTTCTTACTTGGTCAATTAAGTATTGTACGTATCTCATATTATCCTCTATATATTTTTCCCATTTCTTCACCTAATCTTTCTTGTAATTGTTTTATTCTAGATCCAGATTGACGTTGTTGCCTAGCAGCTCTCATCATTCCTTCTTCCATCATTCCTCCAGCATTTCTAATTGCTTGAGCTTTTTGTGCTTTATATTGTTTTTCTCTAGCTTTTTTAGCTCCCACACCTCCGGCGATGCCTCCTAAAATAGCTCCTGTTGCAGCTCCAATTGCTGTTCCAACTCCTGGGGCAAACATGCTTCCAACCTGTGCGCCTGAAAGTCCACCTGTAGTAGCTCCCATCATCATATCAGTACCTGTATCTCCACTTGCTCCTGCACCAGTTGTAGCTTTTTTAAACATACTCGATATTTCTCCAGCTCCTGCTACTACAGTTGCTGCTCCCCCTGCTGAAGAAGCTGCTTTTTTTAAACTCATTTTTCCTGATTCTTCTGCTATTTTTTTAGCTGTTTGTTTTCCACTTTCTTTTAATGCAAATTCTTTTGCAGATAAAGTAGCATGTTGTTTAGCCATGTTTAAAGTTTCTCTTTTTGCTATTTCTTTTGTTATTCCTTGACCAAAAACTTGCCCTCCTTTATGAGCAATAGATCCATATTTAACCATTTCTGCTTTCTTTTTTGCAATTTGTTGTTTTAATTGAGCTTGCATTAAAGACTGACCCATACTCTGCAAACTTTTATTAACATTAGTTCCCATTTTTTCAAAAGGATTGCCATATTTTTCTTGCAACTTTTTTTGAGCTTTCTGTCTAGCTAATCTTTTAGCCATAAGCTCTTTAGATAATTTTGGAGTATATCCAGCCATTTTATTATTCTCCTAATTTTTTAATTATATACATCATTTGTAATACGTCTGTTGTTCCCCCATTTTGTAATGGAGAACTATCTGAAGATGTTGAATATTTATAAGTTAATTCATAATTACTATCTATAGCAAATTCAAATTCAGTATCTGTTAAATCATCAATATCTTCCCCTATAAAATCTTGTAATATATATGCATTAGAACTAGAGTTTGCTACACATATTTCTAAATTTCCACATTGAACAATAGTTTGATCTGGATTTTTTAATCTATATTCTATTTTAGCTGATGTCCCTGCAGATAGAGTTAATATAGAATCTGTATCTGTAGCAACTTTTTTTAATAGTGTATGGGCTGCAGAGTTACTTAAACTTACTTCCCCTCTAGCTTGTAATTGATCAGATTTAATATTAGCTGTATTTATAGTACTACCTTTAGTAGAACCGTCATGATTATGCTCACTAATTTTATCAAAGCAATATTGCTCTATATCATCTGCCCAGTTTGTAGCACCTTTTTTAGGAATTTGTAAAGTTAATCCTTTACTAATTGTTTTTAATGCCATCTAGTCCTCCTCATATGGAACATGCTGCTCCTGGGTTTCCACCCTTTCTTTATCATTTACTTCTGTATCCCTCTTTTCCTGGGCTTTAAGTCCCCTTAATTTGCCTTTAAGTCTCCACTTTTTAGCCGCATCTTTTATAATGTCTGATGTACTTTTAGTTTTCTTTACCACTCTTATCTCCTATTACCAAATATTTACTTTTTCATGCATTGGTAGTTCTTCTATAGTAGCCGTACTTTCTGATGCAATAATAGTATCTGACGCGTTAATCATATCAGTCTTAAAATAAATTTCATTATTACTACTTGATGTAACTTCGAAAATAGATTCAAAAGTCATGGTTTCTTCAATTGCTGCGTTAATGTCATTAACATCATGTTTTAAAGTGCCTAATAATGTGCTACTTCCTTGCCATATTTCAATTTCAACATTACCATCACCACTGAGGTTATTTAGGTTTTGTATACTAAAAAAACAATTTAACCTATATGATTTTCCTATACTTAAATTTTGAAATCTAAAATCTTCATTATTTGTTACGCTATGAAAAATAGTATGATCACTTGTGACATTTGCTGTTAAAGCTTTCTTTTGCCATTTTGTCATTGGAAGTGCTGCCAAGAAATTTGAATCTTGAGCACCCCATCCTGTAATTGG
>MDTB01179223.1_pt1 | contig 33467 bp, 29 predicted proteins | sample 811161 | NCBI WGS metagenome assembly MDTB01 (sample SAMN05326650, study PRJNA326480) | marine metagenome | isolation source: seawater | place: Mediterranean Sea | collected 2009 | reverse complement strand
TTTAATAATAGAAGAGTACTACATGGTAGAACTGAATTTGACCCAAACTCTGGGAATAGACATCTTCAAGGATATTATATTGAAAGAGATGAAATATTAGGGAGATTAAATTATTTTAATAACGTTAAAGTTTAAATCATTCCCATCCACAGATGGTTTTAATCTCTAAATATTCTTCCAAACCCCACTCGCCACCTTCTCTTCCATTACCAGATTGTCTGTAACCACCAAAGGGTGTTCCTGGATCAGCACTATGTCCATTTATATAGACACCTCCAGATCTAAATTGTCTTGCTACTCTTTTTGCTTTTTCTTTGTCTTGAGTTTGGACATAGTTTCCTAGACCATAGGATGTATCATTTACTATTGATACAGCTTCATCTTCGTTTTCAAAAGGAATTATTGAGAGTACTGGTCCAAATATTTCTTCTTTTGCAATTCTCATTTCATTGTTCACATTTGTAAATATTGTAGGTTTGACAAAATATCCTTTATCTAATCCATTTGGCTTTTCTGGCCCTCCAGCAACAAGTATAGCACCTTCATTTATACCACTATTAATTAGATCAATGATTTTATCATATTGTGTTTTAGAAATAACTGGGCCAATATGACTCCCATTTTTAGAAGCAATATCTACTTTAATTTTATTTGCTTCATCAGCAGCCTCTTCTATTGCTCTCTTATAGATTGATTTTTCAACTAACATTCTTGTTGGCGCATCACAAGATTGTCCAGAATTACTCATTATGTTTCTGACACCCTCTCTTACTGCTTCTGGGTGTGAATCACTAAAAATAATATTACCTCCCTTACCGCCTAATTCAAGACAAACTCTTTTAATTGTATCAGCAGAATTTTTAGAGATAAGTTTTCCTGCTCTTGTTGATCCTGTAAAAGAAATCATATCAATATAACTATGAGATGATAAATCTGTACCTACTCCATTACCATCTCCATTTACTAGATTAAAAACACCTGAAGGAAATCCGGCTTCATGAATGATTTCAGCAAAGAGCATACCTGATAGTGGTGCAATTTCAGAAGGTTTTAATATCATTGTACATCCGGCAGCTAAAGCTGGAATTACTTTCAAAGTAATTTGATTAATAGGCCAATTCCATGGGGTTATAAGTCCACATACCCCGATAGGTTCGTAGACAATATAATTATTAGAACCTTTATCAAATTTAGTTTCAAATTCAAAATTTTTTAGTCTTAAAATGAAATCATTAATATGATCTGCCCCTGAGGAAGTTTGTGCTGAGGAAGACCAGTCTAATGGAGCTCCCATTTCATCAGACATTGTCCGTGTAATTTCTTGCCATCTTCTTTTATAAATTTTTAATAAATTTTTTAATAAACTAATTCTCTCTCTTTTATCTATTTTACTCCACGTTAGAAATGCTTTCTTTGCTGAACTTACTGCTAAATCCACATCCTCTTTACTTCCTAATGAAATAACTGCATATGGTTTTTCATTTGAAGGGTTAATAACTTCAAAATCATTTTTTTTTATTGGATCAATCCAAACTCCATTTATGTAAAATTTTCGTTTATCAATCATTTTGAATTAATTTTAAAAAATTATTTATTTTTTTCTATATTAGAATAAAAGAATATACAACAACAAGAGAAATGATGACTTTAGAAAATATTAAACTTGATGTAAATTATGTAAGATCACAATTTCCTGCATTTGAACACCCACTGTCAAAAGATTGGTCTTTTTTTGAAAATGCTGGAGGTAGTTATGTGCCAAGAAATGTTATTGAAAAGTTAAATGAATTTATGATTTCAACTAAAGTTCAGCCATATGCTGAATATTCAATGTCAAAAATTGCAGGTGAAAATATGGATAAAGCTACTAAACTTTTTGCTGACCTTATAAATGCAAAAGAAAATGAAATTCTTATAGGTGGGTCAACATCTATAAATTTGTATGTACTTTCTAATGCACTAAAAAAATATATCAATCCAGGAGATGAAATAATTGTTACAAATCAAGATCATGAAGCCAATATAAGCCCCTGGAGAAGGTTAAAGAATGAAGGGGCTATTATTAGGGAGTGGAAATTTAATATAAATAATCATGAATTAGAAATTGAAGATTTAAAAAAAATTATTAATAAAAAAACAAAGATTTTAGCAGTAACTCATTGTTCTAACATTGTAGGATCAATTAATAATTTGAAAACTATTGCTAAAATTGCTCATGAAAATAATGTAATTGTCATAGGTGATGGGGTATCTTATGCGCCACATGGCTTTCCTGATGTAAAAGATTTGGGTGTAGATTTTTACACTTTCAGTTTATACAAAACATATGGCCCTCACTTAGCTTTACTTTATGGAAGGGAAGAAATATTAAAAGACCTTCCAAATCAAAATCATGAGTTTTTAAATGGCTTATACCCGTACACAATTAATCCAGGAGGACCTAACCACGAAGAGCTTGTGTCAATTATAGGAATATATGAATATTTAGAAAATATATATAATCATCATTTTGATGATAGTTTTTCCACAAAAAAAATATTTAGAATTAATCAATTGATATCTGATCATGAGGAATATTTAGCTAACCCAATATTAAAATATATCTCTAGCAGAGAAGATTTAATACTTATTGGTAAAGACAAAATACAGAACAAAGATAGGGCACCTACTATTTCTTTTGTATCTAAAAAAAAATCGTCTAAAAAAATATCTGAAGAATTAGTAAAAAATAAAATAGCAACAAGAAATGATAACTTTTATGCTTGGAGATGTCTTCAATCTCTCGGGATTGATACCAATGATGGAGTAGTAAGAATAAGTATCGTTCATTATAACAATAAAAAAGATATAGATAATTTATTGAATTCTATAGATATGATTTAAATTCGTAATATTTTAATTAATTATTTTTAATTTTTTTATTTAATTTTATTTTTTAAAAATTTTTGTATTGGTATCTCAAAATATTTATGCAAACAAATAGATATTAAAATACATATAATAACATTAAAAAATAAGATAATATAATTTAAATCAAGATTGAATTTATTATAAATTACTAATTTTTTTGATAATTGGAAAATATATGGATGTATCAAATATAGACAATAACTCGAGTCACCCAATACTACCAAATATTTATGAAATTTAAATTTATTAAGATAAAGAAAAAGTATTAATATAAATACACTTGGAATTCCATACATAATAATTCTATGGTCATTAAAGTAAATTAATAGATAAATGCTTGTTAGTATGAAAATTAAAATAAAAATATAAGTTTTATAAGAGAAATTTTTATAAAATATAAAAATTAAAACACCGAACATAAACTCAAATATAATAGGATTTGTATATACTTCTGAAATAAAGTTGTTTTGAACTAAATTGATAAAGTATATTATTAAAAATATAATTATAAAAGTGAAAGTAACATTTTTTTTACTTATTAAAATAGCTAAACTAAAAATTAAATAGAAATAAATTTCATAATTTAAAGTCCAGCCATAGATAACAAGTGGATAATGACCTGCATCTAAATTATCGAATGGAATAAATAGTAATGATTTAAATAAATATTCGTAATTAAATTTGCTAATTTCAAATATATTAGGAAATAACAATAAAGCTGTTGTAAAAATAATAGTTATTAACCAGTAAATTGGTATTACTCTAATTAATCTATTTATAAAGAAATATGTTGTTTTTTTGTTAGTAACATAGGCAATAATAAAACCACTTAATACAAAAAAAATATCGACTCCAATGTGTCCGAATTCGAAGCCCAAATGTAATGTAACAACTAATATTGCAGCTATAAAACGTAAAATCTGTAAACTTTCGATTTTAGTATTAATCATTTATCTATAAAATATTTTTAATATCAAATAAATTATATTTCCCTTTCATAAATTTATTTATACCTTTTTTCCCCATGCTAATAAACTGTTTGTGTGATACGGCTAATATAATTAAATCATAAAATTTAATTTTTGGCTTTTTTACAAATTGACATTTATAAATTTTATTAGCATTTTTTATATTAATATTTGGATCGTATACTTCTGTAAATATTTTTTTATTTACTAAGAAATTATAAATATCAATTACTTTAGTATTGCGTATATCCGAGCAATTTTCTTTAAATGTAAACCCAAGTATTAATACCTTTGAATTTAAATTTACTTTATTATTTTTTTTTAAAAATCTTAGTGCTTTTTTTGCAAAATAAGTTGACATGTTATCATTTAATTTTCTTCCTGATAAAATTAATTTTGGTAGATAATTGTTTTGTTTTGAAATATGTGAGAGATAATACGGATCAACACCAATACAATGCCCTCCAACTAGCCCTGGTTTAAAATCAATAAAATTCCATTTTGTTTTAGCTGCTTGTAAAACTTTATTTGTATCAATGTCTAATCTGTCAAAAATTATTTTTAATTCATTGATAAAGGCAATATTTATATCTCGCTGAGTATTCTCTATAACTTTAGCAGCTTCAGCAATTTTAATAGTTTCACATTCATAAATTTTAGCATTAATGATACTTTTGTATATTTTTTTCATTATATGCAATGATTTACGATTATCTGCAGATATAAGCTTATTTATGTTAGTTAAATAATGTTTTTTATCACCAGGATTAATTCTTTCAGGGGAATATCCAATATTAAAATCTTTTTTCCATTTTAATTTAGAATATTTTTCTATCGCATTTACACATACAGTTTCAGTTACTCCAGGATATACAGTAGATTCATAAATAATTAAATCTCCTTTGTTAAGGTGTAATGCTACTACTTTACTTGCTTTTTTTAATAAATTTAAATCAGGTTTTTTGGATTTATTTATTGGAGTTGGAACAGCTATAATTTTAATATTTGTTTCTTTAATATCACTTGCAATAAATGTAAATTTTAAAAATTTAGAACTTAAAATTTGTTTTTTTGTAATTTCATTATTTAAATCGATATTTTTATTTAACGAATTTATTTTTTTTTTAGAAATATCATATCCTATAGTTTTGAATTTATGACCTAATTCAATCGCTAAAGGTAAACCGACATAACCTAAACCTATTACAGCTATATTGTATTTTTTGCTCATATTAATGTGCCTAATAAATTATCCATTTTTTTATTCCATACTTTATTATTAAAATAATATTCTATAATAATTTTAGGAAATTATTTATTATTATTTCTTCAGAATAGTTATTTTTAATTAAATCCTTACTAACTTTTCCCATTTCAACTAGTTTATTTTTTTTAAGACCTAATACCTTCATCATTTTTTTTGATAGATCTTTACTATCTCTTGGTTTACATAAATATCCATTGGAATTTTCAATAATTAAATCCTTACAGCCTGGAACATTTGATGCAATTATTAATTTTTTTAATGCCATAGACTCTAATAAAGTTCGTGATAAACCCTCTCGATATGATGGTAAAACAACGCAATTAGATGTATTTAAAATTGATAATGGGTTTTTTTTAAAACCTACATATTGAATTGTTCTATCCTTTATAAAACTTTCGAAATAATTAAAATTTATTTTATTAGGATTCAAATTATCGTAAAATCCCATTACAATAAAACTCAGTTTTTTTCTGGAATTTTTCTTTACTATTTTGGCAGCTTCAATAAATTCTCTTATACCTTTATCATTGATTAATCTTCCAGAATATAAAAAGGTAAATTCATTCTTTCTTGTAGGATATTTATTTTCATATTTCTCAAATTCTTGAATATTTATTCCTGATCCAGGAATTAGAACACTATTTTTTTTATAACTAATATTTTTTTGAATAAATAATTTCATATCATATTTATTTTGAAAAACTACTTTATATGAGTTCTTGAAAGCTAATTTATAAATTTGAAAAATAATTTTTGAAAAATAATTATCTTTTATAAACACTGATCCAAGTCCTGTAATATTATTAATAATTTTTGTTTTTGAAAAAACTGCCGCTAAAGAACAATAAATATTCGGTTTAATTGTAAAAGTAAGGGCATAATGAGGTTGATATTTATAAATTATATATAAGTATTTAATAAAACATAATAAATCACTTAGTGGTGATTTGTTATTTTTTTTTATATTTATTGGGATATATAATATATTTTTATTTGAAATTTTTTTTAAGTAATTATCAAATGGAGCAACTATAATAATTTTATTTTTTTTATTATTTAAAGCTTTAATAAGACCATTTCTAAATTTAAATAAATTCCAACAACTATTAGAACTTATTAAAATTATCATTACAATCTACCTTTGAAATAATTGTAGATAATTGCAAGATATTCATAAATTACTACTTTTATCTGATCAAAGGTTAAAATTTTTGTCGATTTTGAAATATTTTCAATAGGTTCAGCATAATATATTTTTATTTGTGGAGCATTTTTTTTCCAAATCAATGAAGCTCTTTTTGAATGAAATGGAGCAGTGATAAAGATAATATTATCAATATTTTTTTGTGACAATACTTTATTAACCATAATAACATTTTCATAAGTACTAGATGGATAACTTGTAAAAATATTAATATCCTCTTCTTTAACATTATTTTGCATTAATAAAGCTCTTATTATTTCGACTTGACTTATTTTTTGCTCCTTACCAGAAGAAATAAAAATTTTTTTTGCATACCCAGATCTATAATACTTTAAAACATCTAAAGTGCGTTTTTGAAAACTTAAATTTTCGTAGCCTGAGTCACCATCTCCACTAAATACAACAATTGCATCAGCATTATTGATACTATAATCTACTGTCAATCCTTTTGAAATATAATAAAATAATGGAGAATTAAAAACAGCAATATACATGGCAATAAATATTAACAAAGGATAAAAAAGTATATTTCTTGAATTTAGATACTTTAATTGTTCGTTATTTTTTCTTTTAAGAAAAATATCAAAGTTATCTTCATATAATTTGTCAGTAATTTGAATTATTTTTTTAAATCTTACACTCCATGAATTTTCTTTAGCAACTTCAATTCTTCTGTGTTCATTTTTCTTATATTTATTTGAATTTTGATTTAAATAATCTTTAAATTCATTGTAATTACGTGCAACATAAATTGTATTAGGATAATTTTTTTCAAAAATTTTAAATTCATTTAAATTAGTAGTAACAACAGGCAACCCCATAGCCAAATACTCATTTAATTTAAAAGAATAGACGTTTTCTGTAAAATCATTTTTATAATAAGGGATAATTCCAAAATCAAATGATTTTAAATATTTTGGTATATTGTCATGTGAAACTTCTCCAATAAAAATAATATTCTTTATTTTTTTTAATTTTTGTACATTAACATGCGTTTTACCTACTAAAATAAAAGTGAAATTTTTGAAATTATTAGCTAACTGAACTAATAATTCTTGATCAAAAACTCCAGTGATAGCGCCTATATAACCGATAATTGGTTTCTTCATTTTTAAAATTTTTTTTATACCTAGATTTTGAGATTTATATGCTCTTTGAAATTTTAAAAAGTTTACCCCTGAAGGAATTAAATAGGCATTTTTGTTATGAATCTTACATTTTTCTAAAAGATTATGTGAAGTGCAAAATACTGAATCGACATTCTTAATAAATTTTTGCTCATTAATAATATTTATTTTGGATTTCTTTGCACCAGAATACATTTCATCGGCACAATAATATATTTTATATATTGAGTTCATTTCATAGAATAATTTACTTATTAAAGGTGTTGGCAAAAAAGATATTAAGGCAACATCACTAAAGGTAGAATTTTTAATCCAATTTGTTATTGATTTTTTAATTAAATAATTATTTATTTTAATTGAAATGTAATTATATGGGAAAGGTAGAATTAAAGGAGAATAAATTAAAAAATTTTTATTAACTATTCTATAACCTTTTTTACTAAATATCCAATTTTTTATTCGAGAAAAAACTCTTTGAAAATCTGATAAATTTATATTTCTAGAACCAGTATTCTCAATAAAAAGAACATTAGATCCGGAATTGATAATAGAATTTACTAGTTCATGATGTAATTGCCAATTTATACCCCAATCAATTGATGAAAAGATAATAAAATTTTTAGATTTCATAATTAATTAATTTTTTTGAAAAATAAAGAAATTTGATTACATATATGATTTGTTTCCTGAATTGTTTGATATCCATTTATTGGCAAGCTTAAAACTTGTTTTTTTATTTTTTTTGCTTGATTTATATTTTTATAAATACATTTTTTTTTGTAGTAATAACCATCAGTAACTAATTTTTCATAATAAATTATTGTAGATATTTTTTTAGTTAGCAGAAATTTTTTTAATTGATTTCTAAATTTTGTTTTTATTGTATATTGTGAATAAACACATTTATTAATGTCTAAAACAGTTGGTTTTAAAATAAGATTTTTTTTTAAATCTTTATTAATCTTGTCAAAAAAATTGTCATAAATATTTGCAATTTTGATTCTTTGGGAAATTTCAGTCTTTAAATATTTTAATTTAGTCAATAAAATTGCACTCTGGATTGTATCCATTCTCCCAGAAACACCAATTAAGCTATAATTTTTTTTATTTGAGCTACCGTGATTACTAATTTTTCTAATTTTAGTCGCAAGTTTTTTATTATTTAACAATATTGCACCCCCGTCTCCGTAACATCCAAATATTTTTGTAGGAAAGAAACTTGTGCAAGAAATATCTGAATACTTGTGGGAATAATTATCGTGATGTTTAGCCATTAAACTTTGTGCATTATCTTCAATAATTTTAATATTTTTATATTTTTTCTTTATCTTATTTATTTCTTTAAGATTTGATGTTTGACCAAATAAAGAAACTGGAATTATTATTTTTGTTTTTTTTGTAATCGCTTTTTCAATTTTTGATACATCTAAATTAAAAGTCTGACTATCTATATCAATTAAAACTGGTACAGCGTTTAAAGAAAGTATAACTTCTACTGTTGAAATAAATGTAAAAGGCGTTGTAATCACCTCATCGCCTTCCTTCAATCCACACGCCATTAAAGATATTAATAGAGCATCTGTCCCAGATGATACTAATATGCAATTTTTAACATTAAGTATTTTTTTTAACTTGTCTTCTAATTGTTTATTTTCTGGCCCATTAATGAAATTATTATGATCAACTACATTAGATATTCCTTTCATTATGTATTTTTTTATTTTTTTGGATTGCTTTTCTAAAGCATAACTAGAAATAAATTTATTCATATGCTGCTAAAATAATATTTTGACCAATTTTAATATAGTTATATACTCGAAATATAGCGGATATGTGTGTCGAAAGGCAAGTTTTTAAATTTTTACTAATCAAAATATTTTTATCAATTATAAGAGTTTCATGTATATAATTCATCTAATCTTACGTAATAAAGGATGACTGTCTAAATTTGGAGAAGAAATTTTAGATTTTTTAATTAGATATGTAAGCTCTATTCCACTCCTCACAGAATTTATTTGAAATCCTTTTTTATCCAATATTTTTTTATAAGAAAGTGTATGTAAATTATCAAAATTTTTTGACAGATCAATATTTATTCCATCAACTTTTAGTATTTTCACAGGGTTTACTAAATTTTTTTTATTAATATAATTTAAATGATTTTTATCAATTGATAAAAAATATCTTATATTTGCTCTTTTTGCCCTAATAACTCCAGAATAACAATTTTCAGAAGCAAAGTTTACTTTACTATCATCAATTTTTCCAAATAAAAAATTAATTAAGTCAAATAAATGTATACCAATATTATAAAGTATACCTCCTGATTTATTTTCATCCCCCTTCCAACTATATTTGTACCAATTGCCTCTTGGTGTAATATAGGTTATTTCAACATCATAAATTTTTTTAGATTTGTTAATTTTATTTTTTAATTTCACTATTGATGGATGTAATCTTAATTGATTAATCGAATATACTTTCTTTTTATATTCTCGTTGCATTTTTTCAATTGCATCTAAATTCCAAGGGTTAATTACTAATGGTTTTTCACAAATAACATGAGATTTTGACCTTAATCCTAATCTAATATGAGAATCATGGAGATAATTAGGTGAACATATCGTTATGAAATTTATCTTATCTTTAGTTCTAGATATCTTATCTATGTATCTATCAAATCTTCCAATTTCAGTAAAAAAATAAGAATTAGGAAAATATTTCTCCACAAAACCAACACTATCATTGATATCTAAAGAACACTTAAGATTACAATTATTTTTTTTAATAGCCTCGAGATGTCTTGGTGCAATATATCCAGCAAGACCAATTAAAGCGAAATTATATCTGTAATTTTTATTCATTTGTAATTGATATAAACTTAATAATTGTAAATGGATATAATTATTTTAATTCAGTAAAATTGGTAAAAAAGTATGTTGTACGGTAACCATTCATCCTTGTAAGTAGAAAAATTTAACCAAACATAATTTATAAGAAAATAAAAAAAATACATAAATAAGTATATAAATCTTCTTAATAAATTATTTTTGACAATTAAATCAAGATTTGAATAAAAATATAGTTGTATTAATGTTAAGTATAAGCCCATTCTATCAAATGCAGTTGGTGCATACTTATAAAAAAATAATCCTGCAAAAGTAAAAATTATAAACAGTAATATAACTCTTTTTTCAATTTTATTTTTTATAAAATTTGTTCCAAAAAATAAAATCAATAAAGCAGGTATTAAATTAATAATATACCTAAAAATTGTACCTTTTGAAGATAAATGCTTACCCTCTCCTAAATAATGATAAAAATAGAATTGTACTGTATCTAACTTGTAAATAAATAGCACTAAGACTATAATTGATAGAGTTGCAATAATTATAGTACTTCTAAAATTAAATGAATAATTAACAAAATAAAGTATTAAAAAAAGAATTAATGATTTATGAAATAAAGATCCTAATACAATTAAAAAAATAAAATATAAATTTTTATTATTTTTAAGAGCAAATATTGAAAATATTAAAAAAGCATAACCTACACTTTGCCTAGTATATCCCATACCTATTACATTTATGATATAAGGAGAAGCTATAAACAAAACAATTATTGGTCTATTTTGATGAAATGCAAAAAAAAAGATTGATGATATAAACAAAAAGGCACAGATGGAATTTATTATATAAATATTGTAATCAACATTAAATAAAAGATATAACAAAGCATTAAAGCCCCAGTCTGATCTAAAAGTAAAAATTTTTTCAGGATATGTTTTTAAATCTTGAATATACCATATGTAACTAAACCAATCTCCTCCGACTTCGTGTCTTAAACCTACAAATAGTAATAAAAAAATGAATAAAATTAAATATGATAGATTTCTTAGTGTTATTGGGACTTTTTCTATTAAGAAAGTCATTAAAAAAATAAAAATGAATGAAATATTATATGGCAACATTAATTATTTTCCATCCACGATTGAAACATTAAAATTGGCCAAAGTTTTGCATGAAAATCAAACCTTTTGCTTTTATGGCTAGACCAACAATTTTGAATTATATCGTTTCTTAAAAAACCTTGTTTCTTTATATTCCTTGGCTCTAGTAAAGACTCCGCCCAATCATTTAAATCATTTCTAAGCCAACTTGATAATGGTATTCCAAAACCTTGCTTAGGTCTATCAATTAAATCTCTAGGAATATATTTATTTAAAATATCTCTTAAAATTATCTTTCCCTTATTATTTTTTATTTTCATTTTGAGTGGAAGTCTAGAGGAAGCATTAAATACAGATTCATTTAAGAAAGGGGCTCTTGTCTCTAAACTTTTTGACATTGCAGCTCTATCAATTTTACATAATATATCATTGGGTAAATAGTTTGCAGTATCCCAATACATCATTCTATCTTCATAATTAAAAGACCTTAATTCTTCAAAGTCTGAATAAAGATTTATTTTTTTATTTTTATAATCAAGTACAAGTTGATCATTCCAATTCCATTCAGTTGTTAAACTAATAAATAAATCATCAATATTTTCTACATATTTTAATCTTTGAAATGTTTTAATCGCTTTTTCTCCAACAAATTTATCAATATTTTTATTTTTTGAAAAATAATAATAAAAATGATTTATTTGTTCTGGACTAGCTTTAGATAATATTAATCCTATTTTTTTTCTTAACGGAAAGGGCATCCATGAAAAATATTTCCATATTTTATTTATCCAAAAATATCTGTTATAACCTCCAAACAGCTCATCTCCACCATCTCCACTTAATGCAACTTTTACATTTTTAACTGCAAATTGACTTAAAAGAATTGTTGGTAACTGGGAACTATCTGCAAATGGCTCATCATATATACTTGCTAGATTTGGAATTATAGAAAGTGTTTCATGTGGTGATAATATTGTATCATAATGTTCTGTCCCTAAAATTTTAGATATTTTTTTTGCATATTTGGATTCATCATATGCATTATCATTAAAACCTATTGTAAAGGTTTTAACCTTATTTATTGACTCATTACACATCAATGCAGTAATTAATGATGAGTCAATACCTCCTGATAAAAAAGAGCCTAAAGGTACATCAGATATTAGTTGGGATCTTACTGAATCAGAAAGTGTATCTTCAACTATAGTTTTTGCGTATTCATAATCTTTAAATTTTTTATCTCTACTATCAATAATTGTATTTTTCGATTTCCACCAAAATTTATAAAATTTGTGATTGATAAGATTATTATCAAAAATATTTTTAAAAATATCGTCTAAGGTTATCTCAAGCATAGATCCTTGTTCTAGCTTAAAAATATTTTTATAAATTGTTTTTGGAGCTCGAACACATGAATATCTTAGAAAATCATCAAGAGATTCTCTATCAATACTATTGTTAAAATCTTTAAATTTTTTAAATACTTTTAATTCAGAACCAATAACAAATGAATTATTTATATATCCAAAATAGAGAGGTTTTTCTCCAAATCTATCAATTGATAGATAAAGTTTTTCTTTTTTTTTATCATATAAACAGATTGCAAACATTCCATTTATTAAACTTAATGTTTTTTCAAAACCAAAAACTTCTATACTTTTTAGTAAAGTTTCTGTGTCTGATGTCCCTTTCCATTCAAAACTTGAATTGATATTTTTTTCAATCTTTTCTCTTATTTTAAAATGATTGTATATTTCTCCATTAAAACACATAACAAATCTTTTATTTTGAGAATGCATAGGTTGATTACCATTAGTGGTCAAATCTTGAATTGACAGTCTAGTATGCCCAAAACATATTCCTTTTTTTTCCTCTAACCAATAATCTTGAAAGTCTGGCCCTCTATGTGAAAGAGAGGTATTCATTTTTTTTATAATATCAATATATTCATCTCTATAATTGAATATGTTTGTGACAAATGCTGAAATTCCACACATTTAAATTAAATATTTTTTTCTTTATAACTTATTGCACACCAATAAGGCTCATCTTTTGAGAAAGATACATTATTAAAACCAGTTTCTTCAAGTAAATCACATATTTGTTTTTTATTTAATCTTTGTTCAATTTTGGTCCCAAATCTATCTAGTGCATCATTTCTAAGAATGTAAATTTTTTTATCTGCATAAAATGAAAGTGGAAAATTACTAATGTTTAAATTTAAATATTTTAAAATTTTAGATATCCTAGATATTGGAAAATAAATAATTAATGCAATGAAATCACATATAATACTTTTTAGCATAAAAGGCATTCTGGATATAATTATTCTAAAAATATCAGTTATTTTCCAAATGATTTTAAACCACAAAGGTTTATTCTCAAAAGAATAATAAATGTAAACTAAAAAAGGTGCGCCAATCTTTAATTTCTTATTTATACTTAATAACGCCTTCTTTATATCGGGTATATGATGAAGAACCCCAAGACAATAACAAAAATCAATACTTTCTTCCTCTATTGGTATTTCACTGGCATCACTATTGATATATTCCAAGTTTAAAAATTTTGATAAATTATTTTTTGAAACTTGGATAGCTTTTTTTGAAGGCTCTATTAAGAATATTTTTTTTACTTTACTGGCTAAAAAATAAGACCACCTTCCACTTCCAGAACCTACATCCATTCCTATTGAATTTTTGTTAATTTTTTCCCATGGAAAGATTTTGAAATATTTATCAAATATTTCTTTATTTGTAGATAAAGAAATATTTTTTTGATCAAATTTTTTCCATTCTTCTCCAAAATCATTAATTAAATTGTCATCTCGGTTTTTCATAAAATAAATTTTTTATTTATTCATTGTAATAAAGGAAATTTAATTTACTTAACATTTTGTTAATAGAAAATTTTTTATTAACATCACTATACCCTTCTTCAATAATTTTATATTTATCATCTTTACTTATATTTGAAAAAAAAATTAATCCATTATAAATTGAAGAGAAATTTTTATAATTTGCGATATAACAATTGGTTTTATGTTTTAAAAACTCACTTCCTATTCCAGATTTAGTAAAAATTGAAGGTATTTTATAGGCTAACGATTCAATATATACCTGCCCAAAAGCTTCACAATATGAGTCTACAGGGACATGTATAAAAATATCAAACAACTTATATAATGATTTTATATCTGTTTCAAATTCAATTATTCTATAACTATTATTAGGTAAACATTTTAAAAGACTTTCAATTTCAATAATAAATGGACCTTTGGCATTTGCCAAAATTAATATTGAATTTGGAAATTCCTTATAATACTTAGCAAAGGCTTTAATAGTATATTGCACCCCTTTCCAATCAACAAACCTTGAAATAGAACCAATAACTTTTTTATGTTTATCAATATTGTACTTCATTCTGATTGATTCTAAATTATTTAAATTATTTTCATTAAAATATCTAAAATCGAAACCATGATGTATCAAATTAATTTTAGATTTATTATTTTTACTTTCATCAATAAGAAGATTATTTGTATTGTTTGATATGGAAACAATATTTGTAGATAATCTACAAATTAACTTATCTAATTGTAAGCCTTTTATTATATTACTATGATTTTCATTACCATGGTGCCTAGTAATGATTCTTTTTTTAATTTGTAAAATAAAACCTACCGTTATTCCAAGTATAGAAGCTTTTCTTAAATGACAATGTATTATTTTAGGTCTAAACTTTAAAAATAAATAAAACAATTTTATTATTATAGTAAAGTATGAAAAGAAATTCTTATATTTTAATTTTGCTAAAATTGAATTATTCCTTTCAAGAAAAAAAGCTAATTTATTTTTATTAAAACTATTGTTTATTAAAATAAATTTAATATTAAATTTTTTTTTATTATATTCTGAATTTACTATCCATTCAAATTGCTTTGCATCCGTAATATCAGATAGTAAATAAATAATCATAAAAAGCTTGTTATCTTAAATTCATTATTTTAATTTTTTATTTTGATCCTTAAGTTGTTTAATCGTATCTATTTCACACCATTTTTCTGGCTGTATATTTGAGCATAATAATAGTTTTTTCTTAATTAATTGACTCCATAAGTCATAAAAATTATCTACTTTTTTAGTATTATTATTAATTTTTTTTGGATTTAAAACTTGAATGCCAGAAGCATAGAATTTTGATTTATTATTTCTTGCAATTGAATTTACAAACCTTTTATTATTTACTTTTAAATAATCACCATTCAATTTTTTATTAGAATTAATTGAAATTATCATACAGTGAGGGTTATTTAATTTTTTATAATCTTTTAAAATTTCAAATAAATTTAGATCTACAATATTATCACAAGTTAGTACTAATACTGGTTCATTTAAATTCTTAAGTAAAGAATTATATACCCACCAACAATTATCTTTTTTTGAAGTATTTATAACTGTTGAAACATTTTTACTAATTACATGACTGGCTAGTATAGAGTTTTTATAGCCAACTGTTATATGTATATTTTTAATTTTATTTGATAATTTATAAATATTATGACCAATTAAAGAGTTGCCATTTAATTTTGCCATAGCTTTAGGTTTTTTAGCAGTTAATGGCATCATTCTTAAACCTCTTCCTGCTGCCATTATTAAAGCGTGATTAAAAATTTTCATATAAGTTTGGGTTTAGATATAATTAAATGTAATATTTCTTCTTTAGAAAGTTTTGGTGAATTTTTTGAGGTAATATTTTTTGTAAAGAATTTTAAATTGGTTTTATTTTTATCAATAGCTATCAATTTTTTATTATTCAAATTAATATAATATGCTGATTTAAGTTCATTTGGAGATAACAAATATTCATCTATTTTATCTCCGTCTCTTGCACGTATTTTTTTCCAACTTACATTATATACATCTTTCCAAATGTCTAAAATATCTGATATTTTTGCTGATTTCATATTATCAGTTATAATTAATCCGTTACATTTGCCTAAATTTTGCATAACAATTTTAATAAGAAACGATGCATCGTCTACATGAATAAAAAATCTTCTCATATCAGGTCCAGTACTAGAAATGATTTTGTTTTTGAATGTCATTTCTTCCCATAGGTTAAAAACAGAACCAGTTGACCAAGATAGATTTCCAAATCTAATACAAGCTATTTGAAGTTTTGATTTTTTGGAAGCATTAATAAAGTAATTTTCCATTAAACTTTTAGATTGACTATAGATATTTTGGTCTGGATTAGCAGCTTTATCAGTAGAAATAACAACTAGTTTTTTTACTTTGAATATTTCAGCAACTCGCAGAAGATTAATACTTCCTAATACATTTGTTTCTATACATTCTTCAGAAAATTTTTCAGACAAATCAACAAATTTAGTTGCAGCACAATGTATTATAATGTCAGGTTTTACGTTATTAAAAGCATCAATTAATGATCCAATTGAATTAATATTCAGTGGATAATAGTTGCAATTAGTTTCATTTGATACTTTTCTCAAATTTTCTATATTTCTTGAACATAAAGTTATTTTATATTTCTTTTCTTTAGAAAGATAGAGGCCTAGATTTTTAGCAAGAAATCCACTTCCTCCGGTAATTAAAATTTTTATCATATAAATAAGATTAGTTTGAAAATTATGTAGTAAAACCTTTTTTCCTTAATAATTTCAAAATTATTGATTAAAGATATATATAAATATTTTATTGATTTAAACCTATTTTTATTATTGATACAAATTAATGATAGATAAAGTGAGGATGTTGATATAATTTTAAACTTAATATTTCTTTTGAAATTAAGATAATCATTATGTTTTAGAATTTTTTTACTAAATGCATTATATCTTTTTTCTGCTTTTTCTACGTTATCAATATTTACAGATCTTTCAACATGATCCGTCACAGTTCCTAAATTTTTTTTTGAAAATCTTTTAGCTTCACCACATTCAAAAATTGCCCTTAGATTGAAATCGTAATCTTCTATTCCAATGATATCTTGATTTTCATCAAAAAATATATTTGCTGCAAAAGATTTTCTAAAAAAAACACAAATGTTAGATAGATAATTTCCTTTTGAAAGCATTTCTAAATTGCATTTATCTTTATGGAAATTGCTATTTTTAATTTTTTTTGATTTTAAATTATAAATTTGAAAGTTTGAAAAATAAATGTTGTATTTTTTGTTATTATTATAAAATTTTCTAAATTCGAAAAAAATATTATTATTTAATTTATCATCAGAATCTAATAGTGTAATAAATTTTCCTGTTGATTGTCTTATTCCTAGATTTCTTGAAAAAGATCTCTCATGGTTATTTTTATTTATAATTACTCTTATTCTTGGATCTTTTTCATATTTTTTAACTTTTAATAAGGTTTTATCTGTAGAAGCATTATCAACAATAATAATCTCAATATTTTCATCACCACTATCTAAAACTGAATCAATACAACTTTGAATAAATTTTTCTCGATTATAGGTTGGTATAACAATACTTATCTTAAATTGCTCAATCTCTTTCATGCAAATTTAAGGAACCATTTTCTAACTTATATATTCTGTCACAGATTTTAACTGAATTATATTTATGAGATACAATAATTATTATTTTATTTTTTCTAAACTTATTTATTTGATTGATGATTAAATCTTCATTATCTTTATCTAATGCACTAGTTGCTTCATCTAAAATTATTATAGACGGATCATGATAAAGGGCCCTTGCAATGCCAATTCTTTGTAATTGTCCTCCTGAGATTTGAATGCCTCTTTCTCCAACTTTAGTTTCTACTCCATTTGGCAAACTTGATATAAATTCATAAAGATTAAGTTCTTTCAGAAGAATATTTATCTTATCTTTATTTATATTTGAAACATATTCCCCAAAAGCTATATTATTTAATATACTATCATCTGTTAAATATATTTCTTGAGGAACATACCCAATTAATTTTTTCCAACTATTGATATTATTAAAAATATTTATGTTATTATAATTAATAGAGCCAGAATTAATTTCTAGAATTCCAATAATTAAATCTACTAAAGTACTTTTTCCGCTTCCACTTTGGCCAATCAATCCTATAACTTCACCAGATTTGATTGTTAATGTTACATCTTTAATAACTTTATTTCTATCTGGGTAATTAAAACTAATATTTTTGATATCCAGGATTCCTTCCGACTTAAATTTAAAATTTTCTATCTGAGAGGTTTTTAATATGTATAAATCATTAAATTCATTTGTTTTTAAATCATCATAAATAACTTGTATTGATTTATTACTTGAAGAAAGAACTGTTAAAGCTGACATCACTCTTGAAATTGAAGGGACTATTCTAATTAAAGAAGCTAAATATACTGTCAAAAATGCAAGAACTGAAGATAATTCATTATTTCGAAAGAATAATAGATAATAGACTAATAAAATTATTGATGAAAGTGATATTATTTCAATAAATAATCTCGGAGCTTCAGCAATAGTCCGTTGTACGTAATTTATATTTGTATATTGAAGCATATGTTTGTTAAAATTATTTTTAAAATATTCATGCTTACCTAATATTTTGGTTAATTTAATACTACCTAAACCTTGCATAAAATGTTTTATAAATTCTCCAGTATGATAAACTTTCAATTTTCCTAAATGATCTGCATAATTATTTATAAAAAAATAATGTATTAGAAAAAACAGTAAAGACATTAAAAATATATAAAAAGTTACAAGCGGATTAATATAAATAAGAAAAATTGAAATTCCTGCTATTACTAAAATCTCAGTAAATATAATCATGAATTGAAGAATTACATTATGAATCATTGGTACTTCTTGGGTTATATTTCTAATTAATAATGATGAATTTCTAATGGTATGGAAAAGATAATTATTATCTATATACTTTTTTAGCAAAGATGATGTAAGAGTAAAATGAACATTGCTTGAAAATTTATTTTTATACAAAGTAAAAAAAAATAGAAAAATATTTTTAATAACAAAAATGAAAAATAAAATAAAAATAATAAAACTAAAGCTGTTTTTAAAATTAAACTTATTCATAAGATAATTTATTATTTCAATATTAGAGTCTTTTTCTATGAATATACTTACAACTGGATATAAAAGAGAAATCGATAATGTTTCTAAAGCCATAGATACTATCATCATTACAAAAATTAACAGAGCAGTTATTTTTTGCTTTTTATTAAGAAGATTCCATATTTTGAGATTTTGTGAAGATATCATTTTTTTATACCTCTTATTACAGCTGACTTCATATTTCTATAATTTACAAAACCTGCAAAAGTAATATTAATATCTAATTTTTCCATATATTTTTTTACTTTATCAATTTTTTGGGGTGAATCATACATAGGCGAAAACATATCAAATGTATCTAAGACTACCCATTCTTTTAATTTTTCTTTACTTAAATTATAAGGCAATGCATTTTTAATGTCACATATTGGAATAAATCTTGTTAAAAAATTAAGCCCTAAACGACTTAGAAAAAAATAAATAAAAATCATAGGTCTGACACTAAATTCAATTAGCTTTTTCAGTATAGAATGTGGTAATCTTTTCAATAAAGGTCTTAGAATGTATTTAGCTGAAACTTTAGTCCAAAAACCATTAATAGGATAGAAGTCAATTACTATTTCGCCTCCAGGTTTTAATTTACTAAATAAATAATCTATTGATTTATAAAAATTTTTTGTATGTTGCAAAACACCTAAGCATATAACTTTATCAAAAACATTATCAGCATATGGTATGTTTTCTATATCAGATTGTGTTAAAAATAATCTTTTATCTATAAAGCTATAATTATTTTTTTTATTAGAATCTACAGCATTTGATGAATCAAAACTATATAAATTTGCTTCTGTTTCTTGTAATATTACCTTTGAAAATCTTCCAGCGCCCGAACCTGCTTCAAGAATATTTGTTTCTTTTAAATCATTTTTATTCCAATTAGTTTCTGCAAATAATCTAATTGAATTAATATCAATGCCATCATCAAAATTATTTTTCAATAACTGTGTTTCAGGGAATTGATTCCATTGATAACCAAAATTATCAGTATAATTTATAGAATTATTAATTCTGGGAATTTCATTAATAATTTTAAAAGAATTTCCAAAATTATCAATATAAGAGTTATTTTCTTTTAATAATTTTTTTTTATTGTAGGGGTTTATTAAATTTATTCTATCCATTATTCACATGTAAAAAAAAATATAAAAATTAAAAATTAATTTCTTCTATTTTGAAATTCAAAAACTAGTATAAGATAAACAGATAGAATAACTATAGCTAAGAAATTTGAGACTACAAAATACCAAAGGTTTATTGAAATTTTATGAAATTGAACATCCGTATAAGATGTGTTTACAATCTCTATAGACTTGCTTAATGTTGATTTTTCTTTAAGCAAAGATTGTTGCATCAAAGTTGACTGAGTAAGATAATTTTGATCAAATTCACTTATTATTCCATAGTTTGATTTATCTTTTATTCTTTGATTTAAAACTACAAGCTCTTTTTCTGCCAAAATTTTTTCGTATGATAAATTGTTATAAGACGATACTAAGAAAAATAATTTCTGTATAAATATTACATTTTCAACATCTTTTTTTAATAATACCTTATTTAAAAAAAATTTATTAAATAAATCTTTTTGTGAAGACTTATCTAAATTTTCTAACTCACTTTCATAAACAACTCTAAATTCTCTAATCCACATTTTAATTTCATCATTTACTTTATTTAACATATCATTGTCTGTTAAGACTTCTAGACTTGGATATTTAATTAGAACCTCTATATAATTTTCTAAATCTTTTTCATTTAGATTGCTTTTCAACTCTTCATTTAATGAAGCTATTTCATTATTTGTTTGTTTCAGTCTTTCAGAGAGTACAGAAATAGTATTTTGCAAATCTATCTTGTTTTCTTGCATCAGATCATTTTTCTTAGTTTCCAATATATCTCTAAAAGTTTGTAAAATATTAGATAAATTATTTGTACTAATATCTAGTTGCTCATTTATTTTTACGATAGCTAGTTTATTTATATGTTCAACAAATTTAAATAACAAATTTGTGTAGTTCATATTTGGTATCCTTAAGCTAATAGTTACAATTTTCTGAGGAACATCATTAAATGGATCAATTCTATTTGATGTTTGATATTGAACAGAAAAATTACTCTCAGAAATAATTCCTTCCAAATTATTGCTTTTTATAAAAGATTTAACAGTTTCCTTAGAAACTGCTGTATCAAAGAAAAGAGAGAGAAGATTTTGAGGGGTGTATACAAAAAATTCATTATTTTGCATTTTACTTATTTTTAAATCATTATAACCAGATTCAATTAAAACCTTTGCGTTTATTATTTTAGTTTGAAAATCCCTTAAAGTTATTAAATTAATTTCATTAACAGGAACTATTTCTGTTTTTGAAATTCTTTCATCAGAAATATTATTATAGTTTACATACAAATATGTCGGGTAAATATTAAGGATAACAAAAATGGAAATTATTATGAAAATATTTCTCCTAAGTAATTGATAAATATTATATAAATCTAGTTCAGCCATATTAGATGTGAAAATAGTCTTTATACCATTTTATAAATTTTTTAATACCAATTTTTATATCTGTACTAGGTTTATAATTAATTAAATTTAAAAGCTTTTTATTACTTCCATGTGTTTTATGAACATCACCTATTTGAATTGGTTTTAATTTTTTAATTGACTTAATGTTTAAATTTTTTTCAATTTGTTCTACAAATTTTATTAATTTTGTTGGTTTGGATGAGCAAACATTCAGAACTTGATATGGGATGTCATTTTTTGGTTTCTTGTTAATTAGTTTAATTATTGTAGCTACAACATCATCAATATATGTAAAATCCCTAACGTGATTTCCATTATTAAATAATTTTATAGCCTTATTTTCTGTTATTGATTTAGTAAATTTATACAAAGACATATCGGGCCTTCCCATTGGCCCATATACAGTAAAAAAACGCATTCCAGTTATAGCAATACCGTATATGCTACTATAAGAGTATGCCATTACTTCATTACATTTTTTTGAGGCAGCATAGAATGATAAAGGTTTATCTGTATTATAAATTTCATTTAACGGAAATTTTTTATTATCTCCGTATACGGAACTTGTAGAAGCAAATAATAAATGTGATATTTTATATTCTTTAACTAAGTTTAGAATATTAAAAAAACCACTTAAATTGCTTTTAAAATATGTTTCTGGTTTTTTTATAGAGTACCTAACACCAGCTTGTGCTGCTAAATTTATTACAATACTAAATTTTATTTTTTTAAATAGAAGTTCCATTTTAGATAAATTAGAGATATCAATTTTATAAAAATTAAAATTTTTAGTATTTTTTTTTAGTAAATTCAATCTATCATTTTTAAGCTTAGTGCTATAATAATTATTTAAATTATCTATTCCATATACATTAAATTTTTTTGATTTTAAAAGAGCTGAACATAAATGAAAACCAATGAAGCCAGCGCAACCAGTTACCAAGATATTTTTTTTATTTTTCATTAATTTCTACACCTCAATTTTAACATTTAAAAAAACAATATTCTTTAAATTAATTTGTTGGCATTTTAAATTCAGGACCACTTTTAACACTATTAGGCCATCTTGAAGTGGTTGTTTTTAATTTAGTATAAAAATTTATACCTTCAGTTCCATGCATTGCATTACTACCATATAAGGAATTTTTCCAACCTCCAAAACTATGAAAAGCCATAGGAACGGGTATTGGAACATTTACACCAACCATCCCTATTTTTACGTTTGTAGTAAAATGTCTAGATATTTCTCCATTAGAAGTGTAGATACTTGTTCCGTTTCCATATTCATGATCATTAATAAGTTTTAAAGCATTCTCATAATCACTTACTCTTACTACAGATAAAACTGGTCCAAAAATTTCATTTTTATAAATTGTCATTTTCTCAGTGACTGAATCAAATAATGTAGGTCCAACAAAATATCCATTCTCATATCCTTGTATCTTAAAATTTCTTCCGTCTAGTAATAGATTTGCACCTTCTTTGACTCCTATATCAATAAATCCTTCAACTTTATTTTTATGCTCTTTTGAAATTAAAGGGCCCATACTGCTATCCTGATCGTTCCAAGGTGCAACTTTGATAATTTCTGCTTTCTGTTTTATTTTTGAAACTAAATTATCTGCAACATCTCCAACTGCTACGGCTACTGATACAGCCATACATCTTTCACCTGCAGATCCATATGCTGCACCTATGATACCATCAACTGCTTGATCTAAGTTTGCATCAGGCATTACAACTAAATGGTTTTTTGCGCCTCCTAGCGCTTGCACCCTTTTTAAATTAGATGAAGCATTTTTATAAATATATTGAGCAACTGTAGTAGAGCCAACAAAACTTACAGCTTCAATTTCCTTGCTTGAAAGAATAATATCAACTATTTCCTTGCCTCCATTTAAAACATTTAAAACTCCATCAGGCAAACCAGCTTCAGATAATAATTCAGCTAATTTTAAAGAGCAGGAAGGATTTTTTTCAGAAGGTTTTAAAATAAAAGAATTCCCACAAGCAATAGCGATTGGAAACATCCACATAGGGACCATTGCAGGAAAATTAAATGGCGTGATTCCTGCACATATTCCTAAAGGTTGCCTAATAGACCATGAGTCAATGTCTGAACCAACATTTTGAGAAAATTCACCTTTCAATAAATGCGGTATACCGCAAGCAAATTCCACAACTTCTATTCCTCTTGACAATGAGCCTTTAGCATCCTCAATTGTTTTCCCATGCTCTAAAGAAATTATTTCTGCTAATTCATCAATATTTTTTTCAAGAATATTTTTATAATTAGATAAAATTCTTGATCTTTTTAAAGGAGTAACTTTTCTCCAATTTTCAAATGCATTTTTGGATGAATTTATTACATTATTAAAGTCATCAATATTAGATGAGACAACTTTGTTTATTTCTTCTCCAGTAGAGGGATTAAAAACACTTGAAGTTTCAGAAGAGGTTGAATGATGTTTACCATTAATATAATTTTCAATCATTTTTTTGGCTTATAAATTAAATACAAATTTCTGGTATAAATAAATATACCAAAAGTCTGACCCATTATTATCACAGGATCTTTTCTAAAAATAGCATAAATAAGTAGACTTAAGCCACCAATAATACTTAAATACCAAAAAATAATTGGTATTTGACTTCGCCCAAGCCTTTCTGAATAAATCCACTGCACTATAAACCTAGAAGCAAATACACATTGACCAAGAAATCCAATTGCTAAAAAAATTATTTCTATTTGTGAAAGAGACAAAAAATATTCTATCATTTTTTTATATTTCTAATAATAACTAATACTCTGAAAATGTCGATTATTCCTCTAAATAATCTATCTAATGTGCCATAATTAGAACTTCCATAAATTCTATACCTATGATTAACCTTTACAAACAAGTTTCTATTATTCAATGCAATAAATAAAGCGGGGAGAAATCTATGCATACCATTAAAATAAGGAAGTTTAAGAAATTCATGTTTATTAAAAATCTTTAAAGAGCATCCAGTATCGTCACATTTATCATTTAATATCAATTTTCTTATACTATTTGCAAACTTCGAAGATAAAATTTTTACAATAGAATCTTTCCTTTTAGATCTTAAACCTCCTATCATTTGATATTTAGGGAATTTATCAAAATAAATTTCCCCAAGCTTAGGAATATCTTTAGGATCATTTTGTAAGTCAGCATCAATTGTAACGATTGAATTATATTTTGAAGATTCAATTCCTTTGTAAATACAATAGCTTTGACCATTATTTTTTTTAAAATCTATTAATTTGATATTGCTAAAAGTTTTTTTTAATTCATATATGATATTAGTAGAATTGTCTGTACTACCATCGTTAACAAATATAATTTCATAATTATATTTTTTAACCAAGCTTTGATTGATTTCAAGAGTAAGTTTTTTTAAATTTAAATCTTCATTATAAACTGGGACTACAATACTTAAACTTTCCATTATTATGATTGATGATTATTAAATGAAATATAAAAAAAGTTTTCCTTTATCATTTAACTTTTAAAGTTTAAAAAGTAAATAAATATTACGTAAGTTGCTTAAATTCATATAATGAAACCAAAAGTTATTTGTATTATTCCTGCAAGAGGTGGTTCTAAGGGTTTAAAAAATAAAAATATTCTTAAACTCGATAAATTGCCTTTAATTGCTTATCCAATTAAAGCTGCAAAATCATCTAAATATATAGACAAAATCATAGTAACAACAGATAGTAAAAAAATTGCAGAAATATCTAAAAGTTATGGAGCAGAAATTCCATTTTTAAGACCAAAAAAAATATCGCAGGATCTATCAACTACTGAGGAAACACTTAAACATGCGCTTTTAGAATATGAAAGAAAAACCAAAATTAAATTTGATATTTGCGTTTTTTTAACCTGTACAGATATTTTTAGAAAAGTAAGCTGGATTGATGAAGTTATTTTAAATTTAATTAAAAATCCGAAATTAGAAAGTTGTTTCGTTGCAAATTCTACACATAAAAATTATTGGCAGGAAGAAAAAAAAGGGGAAATGAAAAGAATTTTACCAAGTATGAAAAATTATAGCTCTAGACAAGAAAAAAAACCAATTTTTAGAGAAGATACTGGTCTTGCGTCAGCATCAAGAGCTAACTTATGGAGGAAAGGAAAAAGAATTGGTAATAATGTAAAAATTTTAATTAATGATAGTTTTGAAACATCAATAGACATTCATTCAAAATTTGATTTTTATTTAACTAAAAAAGTTATAGAGTACTTTAAAAAAAATGACAGGACAAGATTACCAAACTCAAAATGAAAAAAAAATTAGTATCAATCATAATTAGAACTCATAATGAAGAAAAATGGATCTCAAGCTGTCTAAATGCAGTATTTGAGCAAGATTATAAAAATTTTGAGATAATAATTGTTGATAATGAGTCTGTTGATAATACTATTAAAATAGTAAAAACTTATAATATACAAAAAATATTAAAAATTAAAAAATATTTTCCTGGTAAGGCATTAAATTTAGGAATTAATAATGCTAAGGGGTCAATAATTGTTTGCTTATCGGGTCATTGTATTCCAAAAAATAGTAAATGGCTTAGTTATCTAGTAAATGGATTAAAGAGTTCAAAAGTAGCAGGAGTTTATGGAAAACAAGAGCCGCTTTCTTTCTCTTCACCAATAGACAAAAGAGATCTACTTTTAACTTTTGGCTTAGATAAAAAAGTTCAGACAAAAGATAGTTTTTTTCATAATGCAAGTAGTGCAATAAAGAAAGATTTATGGAAAAAATTTAAATTTGATGAAAAGGTAACAAATATTGAAGATAGAATTTGGGGTAACAGAGTAATTAAAGATGGATATAAATTAATTTATGAACCCAAATCTGTAGTATTTCACTATCATGGAATTCATCATAATCTTAATAAAGAAAGAGCACAAAATATCATAAACATAATTGAAAATATTGAAAAAGTTAAAGAAATTGATTTTAAAAAACCATTAAATAAACAAAAAATTTGCTGCATTATCCCAGCAAAAGGTGAGCCAATAAAATACAAAAATAATTATTTAATTGAACATACATTCAAATCTGTAAAAGAATGTGAATTTATAGATCAAATTTTTTTATCTACAGACTCAAAAATCACAAAAAAAATTGGCAATGAATATGGAATTTCTATACCCTTCACCAGACCAGATTATTTATCAAAAGATTTTATAGATTTAAATTCTGTAGTTAAATTTACATTAGACAAAGTTAGTAGAAAATTAGAATATGATTTAGTAATAATAGTAGATGAAACTTATCCAATGAGACCTAAAAATATTATTACAAATATATTAAAATCGATGATTAAAAATAAAAATGATAGTGGAATAGCAATTAAAAAAGAAACGAGAAATATTTGGTTAGAAGACAATAAGCAAATAGAAGAATTTAATTTATTTATGCCATCTAATTTAAGAGACTCTTTTGGGCTTATTAGTCTATTTGGTCTTTGCTGTATATCAACCCCACACTTAATCAGAGAAGGCAGAATCATTGGAAATAAACCTAACTTCTACGAAGTTAAAAATGCATTGAGTACTAATCAAATTAAAAATAATGCAGAATATAAAAAAATATTCTCTCTTATTCATTAAATATAATGATTAAAATTTCAATAATTGGCTGTGGCAGAGTTTTTGAACATTATAAAAAAATTTTTAAATCTAAAGAATTAAAACCATTTAAAGTTTCACAAATATGTGACAAAAACAAGATTAATGCAAAAAAAATAGGTGTTTTATATAATTGTAAATACTACACGGATTATAAAAAAATGATTAATGAATCTACATCTGATTTAATAATCATTCTTTCTCCCTCAGGTTTACATTATGAACATTCTTACTATGCTTTAAATAAAAATTTAAATGTCTTAGTAGAAAAACCTATAACTTTGAAAATACATCATGCTGAAAAATTAATTAGATTAGCAAAAAGAAAAAAATTAATTTTTGGTATTGCTTTTCAAAATAGATTAAATCCATCTATAATAAAACTTAGAGAAGCAATATTAGATAAAAGATTTGGTAAAATTATATCTTGCTCAGTAAGATTGAGATGGTGCAGATTTCAACAATATTATGATGATGAATGGCATGGAAAATGGTCAATGGACGGTGGAGTTTTAAACCAACAAGCAATTCATCATATAGATGCTCTAAATTATTTATTAGGTCCTATAAATACTGTTTATTCAATAAGTGATAAAAGACTTAATAAACTTGAAGCTGAAGATACAATAGTGGCAGTTTTAAAATTAAAGAATGGGGCCTTAGCAACATTTGAGGCAACTACTGCCGCAAGACCAAAAGATTTAGAAGCATCCCTAACAATAACAGGAGAGCTAGGAGAAGTAGTTATAGGTGGTATTGCGCTAAATAAAATTCATAGTTGGAGTTTTATAAATAAAAAAAAATCTGATATATTAGTAAAAAAACAATTCTCTAATAATGTTCCTAATGGATATGGTTTGAGTCACAAAGAAATCCTAAAAGACATATTTAATAATATTAGGAATAAAAAAAATAATATAAAAGTAAAAGCTTCTGAAACATTATCAACACTGCAACTTGTCCATTCTATTTATGCAAGTTGCGAGAAAAAAAAGCCTATTAATTTGAAAGATAATGTTATATCAAAGAAGCTAGGTAACTAAAATGGATAACAAATTCCCTGGTAAAGACATAACTGAAAGTGATTTAAAAGAAAAATTTCCATTAGTAGCAAAAAAAAATTCAAAACATAAATCAATTTTTGAAATTGCAGGAGTTGAATTTGGTGGAGATCAAATACCAATTTTTGCTGGACCAAATATGATTGAATCAAAAGAACTAATTTTTGATGTAGTAAAAAATGTAAAAAAAAGTGGGGCAAATTTTTTAAGAGGAGGTGCATTTAAACCACTAACTTTTCCCTATAGAAGTAAAAAATATAATGAAACAAGGGAAGAAGGAATCAAATGGCTTAAAGAAGCTAAAGAGGAGTTTAATTTTCCAATTATTACTGAAATAATGGAAGAAAAATTTTTACCATTAGTATGCGAGGTAACAGATATAATTCAAATAGGTTCAAGAAATATGCAAAATTTTCCTTTTTTGACAGCTTGTGCAAAAACTAACAAACCTATTATGCTTAAAAGACACTACGGAGCTTCTTTAAGAGATTGGTTAGGTGCTGCTGAATATATTTTATATGAAGGTAACAATAAATTAATTTTGTGTGAAAGAGGAGTTTCCGTGCCACATACCCATAGGTCAACCTCAAGATTCCTATTAGACTTACAAGTTATACCTGCTACGCAGGAGGTTACTCATTTACCAATAGTATCGGATCCATCTCATGCTACATTTTGGAGACCATGGGTAAAATCTATGACTTTAGCTAGTATAGCATCTGGCGCAGATGGTATTATGCTTGAAGTTCATCCCGATCCAGAAAATTCAGCCGTTGACCCATTGCAACCAATTAGTTTTGATGAATTTGATGATTTAGTCAAAGATATGGATAAAGTTGCAAAAGCAATTGATAAAAGAATTGCAAAATGAATGTAAACAGTTTGATAGAAAATAAAATCAATCTACCCACAACAAAAAAATATACAGCAATAATTGGATCTAATCCCTCAACAACTGCAAGGTCACCTATTTTATGGAATAAAGTTTATAAAAAGAAAAAAATCAAGGTAAATATGTTAGCTTTAGATGTTAAGAAAAAAAATATAAATAAATTAATTAATTTCTTAGAAAAAGATAAAAATTTTATTGGGGGTGCGGTGGCAGTTCCATTTAAAGAAGTAATATTTAAAAGTTTGAAAAATAATATTCAGAATGATGCAAAAAAAATTGGCGCTATAAATTGTTTGTATAAAAATAAATTAGGAAAATTAGTAGGGATTAATACTGATGGAGAATCTGCATTGTTTGTCTTTAAAAAAAAATTTGGAAAAATAAATAATAAGAATATTGCTATAATTGGATTTGGTGGTGTAGGAAAAGCTGTAGCATCATTTTTTAGTAAAGATGCAGCTAAAGTAACGATCTTTTCTAGAAAATTAAAAGATAAACAGTTGTGTAAGAAGTATAAATACAAATGGTTAAAATTTGATAAAATTGAAAAAAATATATCTGATTACGATGTTATAATTAATTGTACTAGTATTGGCTTTGATAAAAATTTAAAAAAGACACCAATAAGAGAAAAGGTAATAAAACAATTAAGTAAAAAGACAATAATTTTTGATGTTATATATAATCCACTGATTACAAAACTTATTAGATTATCAAAAAAAAATAAAATCAAAACAATTAATGGTAGCGAAATGAATATTTATCAGGCAGTAATTGCTTTTATGCAGGTTAATAGTTTTGTTAATAAAAAAGATAAAGAAAACGTTACTAAAATAATGAAATCAGCTATCTAAATTTTCAAAATTTCTAAAGAAGCTTTCTAAATTAATAAATTTCCAAACAAAAAAAGAGTTTCCTAATGATTTGTTGTTTACATAATCCATGAAATCATTTTCAAAATCTTTAAATTTAAACTGCATTAAGTTTTGCAATGAACCATTATAAATATAATCCAAAATTAATTTATAATTTTGTTTTATATATTCCCTCTGAGGTGTGGCAACAAATAACTTGCCACTACTTTTATCTGACAAAAAAGAGGCTAAATTAGCTTTTGTTCTACCTTTAATAATTTTAAATTTAGAGGGATTGCTATAAGTAAATTCAACTAGATTATGGTCTAAAAAAGGGAATCTGGTTTCTATTCCATGCGCACCTCCAGATTTATCCATAAATGATAATAGTTTAGGCAACTTAATGGAAAAAGAATAATTTTTTATTATTTCATCAATGTTGGTTGAAATGCCATAATTTTTTTTAGACATGTCGGTACCATCTGGAGCGTAAATTGAATTTGTAACAAATTTATTAATAATTTTTTTAATATTAAGATTAAAATTATATTTTTTATTAAATGAATATAATTCTTCTTTAAATTGCTTTTCTTTAATTATTTCTTTTAAAAATGCTGCATGATGATTTAAATAACCCAAATTAAATTCATCTGAACCTTCTCCAGTAAGTAAGACTTTTATATTTTTATTTTTAACTAGAGATAAAAGCTCAAACATACCATAAGTTCCAAATCCACCTATTGGTCCCTCATTGTAAAAAGTCATTTTCTCTAATTTATTAAAAAAATTTGAAAAATTGATAACTTTAGAATGAAATATTTTATTTGGAATTTTTGTATACTTTAAAAGTTTTTCAATTTCAGAATAATTTTTATTTTTCCAGCCGAAAGTAAATGTATGAAGGTTGTTAATATTATTATTTTTAAGATTTTGATATATATATCTTGAGTCGAGTCCTGAGCTTAGTAATAAACCAACATCTACATCGCTAACTAAATTAAGCTTTAGAGAATTTAAAAAATAATAATTATATGTTTCAACATATTCTTTAAAATTTTTACATATTAAATTATTTTTTTTTGTTAATTTCCAATATTTATATGATTTTGTAAACTTTTTATTTGTATTACTATATATTTTTACAGTTGAGCTATTTTGACAAAAAATATTTTTAAAAAATGTATTTTTATTATGATGTAATAAACTTACATTAATATATTGATTAATAATTTTGAAATTAAAATCAATTCTATTATTTATAAATAAAATTGGCTTAATTTCAGTTGAAAAAACTAATTTTTCATTATCCTCAAAATAATAAAGTGGCTTAATTCCAAATCTATCTCTGCAAGAAATTATTTCATTTTTATTATAATCGTAAATAATAAAGGAAAAAATGCCATTAAGTTTTTCAAAAATCTTCCTGCCATATCTATCATAAAGTTTCAAAATAACTTCTGTATCAGAGTTTGTTAAGAATTCTTCATTTGGCAAAAATTCTTTAGCTATCTCTCTGTAATTATAAATTTCACCATTATAGACTATAATATTTTTTGAAGATTTGGACACAAATGGTTGATTTGCTTTATTAGATAAATCCAAAATTTTCAGTCTGTTGTGAAAAAAATAAATATTTTTTAACTTAATATAATTGCTACTATCAGGCCCTCTATGATTTTGAAAATTTTTTAATTTATTTAGAATTTTAGAATTTATTTCAAAATTATTTTTACTTAATAATACTGTATAGCCACACATATAAAATAGAAATTACAATGTTTAATTATATATACTATAATAAACATTTAGATTAGATAAATATTAATTTACATTTAAAATTATAAAATAATGAAATTACAATTAACTAAAAAATCATCAGGTTTAGATAGATTTGGCTTTTTTTATTGGTTTAAAAAAGAGTTAGGGGTCCCATTTTTTTACAATTCAAAAACTGATTGGGAGCATGGATGGCAGTTTAATGAATTTGATTGTAAAAATTTGACAAAATATAAATGGTGGTTGAATAGAAGAATGCATCAGGTAGTTTCTTCTAATAAAAAAAAAGAGTTGATAAAAAGTTATGGGCACAAAAATACTCATGTGGCGCCCTATCCATTCTTTTTTTTTAATAATGGATTTTTAAAAAAAAAATTTTTAAAGAAAAATAACAATGATTGTTTATTAGTTATTCCAAATAAAATTCAACCATTTACAGAAGTGGAAGAAGAAAAAAGACGTATTTTGAAATATTTAACTTTCATAGATAATTATAAAAATGATTTTGAAAAAATAAGCGTTAGCATTCCCCCAGATGAAAAGGGTCATGAAATTTGGCAATATATTATAAATAAATTAAAATTTGATTATATAGACGGAATTTCACCATTTGATCAAAATGCTTATTATAGAACAATTGAGTTATTTAATAATTTTGAGTATATTACTTCAGATTGTATTGGATCTCATGCTTTGTACTCTCAATTAATGAAAAAAAAATTCAGTATATGTCATCCACCCAATGAAATAAGAAGATATCATCAAAAATTAAATATTCCGCAAAATTGTCCAGTTAGAGCTAAAGATGTTGTAAGAGATATGGAATACAGCTTTTCTATAGATTATTTAAAAAGCAGATATTTTTTTTTAATAAAAGATAATCCAAAAAAAGGATTTTTCGATTTTGATTGGGCGCTAAAAACAATTGGTGATAACAAGGATATTACAAAGGAACAAATTCGTGAAATATTAGGTTTAAATATAATAGGTCAAATAAAATATTATATAAATAAAATAATTTAAATTCCTGGCAACGTCCTACTCTTCCATGCCTTAAGACAAAGTACCATCGGCGCAAACAGCTTTCACGGTCGAGTTCGGGATGGGATCGGGTGTTTATCTGTTGCTATTGTCACCAGGAAACTGGTTAGTA
>MDTB01106861.1_pt1 | contig 33469 bp, 44 predicted proteins | sample 811161 | NCBI WGS metagenome assembly MDTB01 (sample SAMN05326650, study PRJNA326480) | marine metagenome | isolation source: seawater | place: Mediterranean Sea | collected 2009 | reverse complement strand
GAAATAGTTTTTTATATTTTTTTTCTATTTATATATTATAAAATATTATGCAGTTGAATATTCAAGAAGTTTTAAAAAGAGTGATAAAATATTTGGTGGAAGGTCTCATGGTCGCCATTGCTTGCTATGCGATCCCGAAAGCTTCGCTTAAGTTAGATGAGATTGGTTTGATTGCTTTAACTGCCGCGGCGACCTTTTCGGTTTTAGATACCTACATTCCGTCCATGGGCGAAACCGCCAGAACAGGCGCCGGGTTTGGCATTGGTGCGAATTTAGTAAGATTTCCGGGAGGCTTTTAATTAAGAATATTTAATTTATATATAATAATATTAGCATTTATACAATTTTGTTGCTAATATTATTATTCTAAAGTGTGGGGATAAAATTCCATCCCAAGTCATGGCAAATATTTTTCCATATTTGATCTTGTTCTATTTTTTTTTGGTCTTTCAACATTGGAAAATGAGGTAAATATTCCCTTTCATCTAATAATTCGCATAACTTGTATAATGTGTAATAGTAATTTAAGAAATTTACCCTATCACTTGGGCAATATTTAGCATATGGAACTTGTATATCTATAAATAAATTACATAGGGTTTCTTCTAATTGTTGACTCATAATAGGTGGTTTAATTCCTAATTTGTCTTTTATAAAGGTGATGTGCTCATAGTACTTATTGTATTTTAGTTTTTTTAAAATTTCCTTCGTGCGTTTACTGGTAAGTTTATTTAGAGAAATGCGCTCTTTCTTTATTTGATTTTTTATGTTTTTAATGACACTTTCGGGGATGTCAGTGGATTCTTTAGCTTGAAATTGAGCTAGTATTTCTTTGAAATGATTAATACGCCGATATGCATAAAATGAAATTTCTTTAGGGGGTTCTTTGTAGGCTGGTTTGTCATTATGTATCAAATATTTATCAATTGAAAAACATTTGTTACATATCAAAATGCCGTCATAAATAGACTTAATTAACTCGCCTTTCTTGCATACCGAACACAATTCGCATTCTTCATTATTATATTCAGTATAGTGATAATTCTCGATATATACGTCAAAATTATTCTCTTTGAGATATTCTTTCATGTTTGCACTACATTTACTATGAGTCACGAAATCTTCATTTTTGTTTTTTTTAAAGAAATTGTCCAAGGCTTTCTTGGGGTTGTTGTTTTTTTCAATATTTTGTTTGGTGACAAAATAGTCAAATAAATGTTCAGAGTTAATCAATAAATATTCGTTCATTTTTGTGTGGGAATGATCTATCTTGTTATTTAGTGCTGATATTTTCATTTTGTACTTCTTAAGTTTTACTTCGTCAGAACACATTTCTATTTTTTTCTCAATATTAGCAATTTTTGCTTTAGATTTGTCTATAATTGAAGTTTCTTCCTTTCCTAATAATTCAATTTGGTTTGAAAACAATTTATCCAATGTATAATTTGTTTCAATCTCTGACATATACGATGTTTTGTGTATTTCTTTTAAATATAAAATAAAAAATATAATCAAATGGATGAAATAGATCTCTCTAAACATTGTCGCGATAACAAGAAAATGAGTAAAATGATGTTTATTTTTAACGCAATTGAAGATGGATGGAGTGTTAAAAAAAATAAAAACAGTTACATATTTTCAAAGCATAAAAGTAAAGAGAAACAAGTTCTTACCGAGAATTTTTTAAATCATTTTATAACAAAATATTTTAATTTAAATTAAATAATTATTTTTTTTTCTTTTAGTATAGTATAACAGAAAATCATGGGTGGTGGATTAATGCAATTAGTAGCTTATGGCGCGCAGGACGTATACTTAACTGGTAATCCGCAGATTACCTTCTGGAAAGTTACCTACAGAAGACACACTAACTTCGCTATGGAGTCGATTGAGCAGACGTTCAACGGACAGGCTGATTTCGGTCGCCGTGTCACTTGCACCGTTTCGAGAAATGGTGATTTAGCGTACAGAACGTACTTACAGGTTACTCTCCCAGAGATTGGTACATCGCTTGCCGATGACGGCGAGGTCTATGCCAGATGGCTTGACTTCCCGGGACACCAGCTCATTGAGAATGTTGAGGTTGAGATTGGTGGTCAAAGAATTGAGAAGCAATATGGTGACTGGATGCACATCTGGTGCCAGCTCACCATGGACAAGAACCAAGAGTCTGGTTACTTCAAGATGGTTGGCAACACCACTCAGCTCACCTTCGTCACCGACCCGTCGTACGCGGCGGTTGACGGTCCGTGCGACTCGTCGGCGCCGAAACAAGTTTGCGCCCCGAGAAACGCTCTTCCGGAGACTACTCTTTACGTTCCGCTTCAATTTTGGTTCTGCTCCAACCCGGGTCTTGCGCTTCCGCTCATTGCCCTTCAATACCACGAGGTCAAAATCAACCTTGACCTCAGAGCCATTGATGAGTGCTTGTTCGCTGTGAAGAGCCTAACCGCCACCACCGCCGATCAGAAGGTGGCGAGCGCCTACGCACAGTCACTTGTTTCGGCTTCGCTTTACGTTGACTACGTCTACCTTGACACTGATGAGAGACGTCGAATGGCGCAAAACCCGCACGAGTACCTTATCGAGCAGCTCCAATACACTGGCGCTGAGTCGGTTGGTTCGTCATCGAACAAAGTTAGACTTAACTTCAACCACCCGTGCAAGGAGCTTGTCTGGGTTGTCCAGCCGGATGCCAATGTTGACTACTGCTCTTCGCTCACTGGCGGTGAACTTCTTTACATGGCTCTTGGTGCTCAGCCGTTCAATTACACTGATGCCATTGATGCTCTCCCGAACTCGATCAAGGCGTTCGGTGGACCGGCTGGCACTGAGGGTGCCGACCAATTCATTAATGCCTCAGGCCTCTTTGAGACTGCTGGTGCGGCTGATATTACCTCTAACGCCGAGGCTGCCACCTTCGCTGGTTCGTGGAACGCCGGTAGCACCCAGTCGGGAGTTTCGGATGCGGGCACCTTCGTCCTCGCCGAGACCTCGCTCGACATGCACTGCTGGGGTGAGAATCCGGTCGTTACCGCCAAATTACAGCTTAACGGACAGGATCGCTTCTCGGAGCGTGAAGGCACCTACTTCGACCAGGTTCAACCGTGGCAGCACCACTCGCGTGCTCCGGACACCGGCGTCAATGTTTACTCGTTCGCGCTCCGCCCGGAGGAGCACCAGCCGTCGGGCACCTGCAACATGTCGCGCATTGACAACGCCACCCTTCAGCTTGTTCTCTCGAACGCGACTGTTGAGGGCACCAACACCGCCAAGGTGCGCGTCTACGCCAGAAACTACAATGTTCTCCGCATCATGAGTGGTATGGGCGGATTGGCTTACAGTAATTAATTTCTTCGTTAGTTACACCCATTCCTAACATTCCCAATAAAATTCAAAGTATCTTAAAAATAGATTAAATATGTTCATTAATATTCAAAAAATAATAATGAACAAAGACACAAATGCGAAATTTAACATTTATAAAAAATTGATTTGTGTTTTCTGAAAACAATTCTATGGAAATAAAAACGAAAAAATACTAACAACGAATGCCGAATCATTACGATAACCTACCAAATGAATTAATATTCAACATTGAAAGTTTTCTTGAAACAAACCCTGAAAATTTAAAAGAAATGATAGAAAATCCCCCGATGAAATACAAAAAAATGTTAGATGCAGTATGCAAATTTGTAGACTCAAAAACCTGGAGTAGGGCTACTCAAGAAGAAATTGATGAAGAAAACGAAAGAAGAAAACAAATTCGAGAAAATTACATTAAATTCTTTATAGTATTTGACGTAATTTCAATATCAAAATGGGGGCTTAGTGATAGAAAAGCCAAAAAACATGGTTTTATTAAATCTTGTAAAGAAACATTTTCATTTCAAACTTTATCTGGATTTGATCACGTAAGAGAATTTACTACAAAATATAAGAAACATATTGTCATATCGTCGCCGTATACAGATTCTGAAACCGCGTTCCGAGATCATTCTAAATACGGTTTTAAAAAATATCATACATATTTGCACCGTAAAACGACAGATACATATTATTTAATTTTGGAATAAAAGATATGTTTTTAGTGTTCTTTCAATCCCCAAACACCCCATCAACTTCCACATTCTCATTATATAAACTCTGAAACAATACACGAACACCTCGAGGATTATCTTTGATATTAATTACTTTCAGTTTCTCGTTAATATTTTCAAAACACAATTTTTTGATATTGGGTGGATTATTTGGCACGTATCCTATTATTTTGTCTTTGTTTTTGTCTTTTATTTTTATCGCAGATGTATCATATGGATTGTTAGGATCACATTCCATTTCCAGTATTGTATCATAGCCTATGATTTTTGCGGTTTCTTTATAATTACTAATTCCTGCAATCTTAAATGAGTCAGGATGAAATTCTACTTTATTTCCGTAATATTGATGATTGTAGTGTCCGTAATTTGACATTTTTAATAAATTATATTTCTTTTTCTTTATTTACATTATCACATCATTGTATTAAACCATTGAACGTTTAAAACGCCGACAAAATTTTATATACATATATATATGAAATTTTGTATCGTAGTAGCAAGATATAATGAAAATATAGAATGGACTAAACAATTTTCAAATGTAATTATTTATAATAAAGGAACTCCATTAAAAGGTAAATATAATGAAATTTATCTGAATAACGTTGGTAGAGAGGGCCATACATATTATAAACATATATACGATAATTATGAAAATTTATCAGATTACACTATATTTTTACAAGCAAACCCTTTTGATCATTCGCCTAATATAATATCTAATTTAAAAAAAATATGTAATAATACTAAATTAGATATTGATTTTGAGTTTTTAAGCGAAAGAATTTTAGAATGTAATTTGGCTGGTTGTAGATATCATCGTGGAATACCATTAATAAGTTGTTATGAAAAAATATTTAATGAAAAAAAGGAAAATATGAAATTCAAGTTTGGTGCAGGTGCTCAATTTATTGTATCAAAAAAAAAAATCTTACAAAAGCCAAAAACTTTCTATTTTAAAATTATTAAAATGTTAGAGTATAGTAAAAACCCGATAGAAGGATATGTTATAGAGCGGTTTCATAAATTAATATTAAATTAAATATTATCGGCGTTTTAAACGTTCAAAGGTGTAAAACTATTTGTAGTATTAAAGTGTGATTATTTTGCTGTATACAACACTGTCGTATACCACCATGGTATCTCCAGGAATATCAATAAAATTTGGCAGCGTATCGTCCTTCATATAGTTAAACTTTTCCACTGCAAACGCATATGGATGTATGCACGAATACCCCAACATCTCATTTACCATGGTACTGCTTTTATTACTTGAACGAAATGTTTCATTGTATCGTAGCAAGGGGCTGACCCACCGAACGGATCCAACACAATCGTCGCAGGGATCTTCCCAAAATGGTGAGATGCATTTCTTGACATCTCCAACGATGAAACAAAGCGTGCCAACTAGCGATATGTAAAGAGCGCCTTTCGGGTGAAAATGGTCTTTGACCCAATACTCTTCGTCACTTGTATTCATACAACCGGCGACGATTACAAGATCGGGCGCCACATCGTTTACATCACTCCATAACAAGTCCACTGTGGACGAGTTTCCCTCGTTTACGTGTGTATCATGTTGAATCTCTACGTTTTCCTTGGTATATTCGCGCATAAGCGGTGCTTGATACGATGAAGTAACCTCGTAAGCAGGTCCTTGTAACGGTTTAAATTGTCCTCCTGTAATGTAAGCATTTTGCAAGCTAATATTAAACAGAGTTCCCGCCTGCACCCACGTGCTATAATGATGATTATCATTCGCAAAGTATACACGAAATGGACGTTTATTGTACCCGGACAACTCAATATTTTCATTACATTGTACAAAACTTACGTAGGGTGGAGCGACCATACCCATATCGTCAGATTTGTTAGGCTCTACACTATCAACTTGACAGGTTGAACCTAAAGAATCATAGTAATATTCAAGCACTGTGGCATGCGCAGCTTGTAAAACTGGAAAGTAAAAAATAAATCTGATCTTCATCTAATATATATAAACCAAAACGCTTTATCTTTATTTATATATTTATATTATAAGACAAAATGGATTATGAAAAAAAGCAAAAACTACAAGAACGACAGCAGAATTCAGAATGGTTCATAATATCAATAACAGGAACCATTGTGACAATCATCACCGCCTCGATCTTAATTATTCAATTTAGTCAAAAATATAAAGATAAAGCCCCATTTCAGTACATTATTTTTTTATTTGCTGGTATCTTGATGTTGTGTTTGGGAATATATCTGAATTATATTATCATTAAATTTGTTAAAAATAAGAAACAACAATATGGAGAATCTATTATAGTGCCGCAATTACTTTTGAAAATAAATATAGTATTTTTAATTTATGCTTTTTATACCGGTGCGAAACGAATATCGTCATTTTTTACAAAAACAAACTAGAATAACAAGTTTAAACACAAAACATGAGTTCATATATTTGTCTTTAAACAATAAATGAATATTATCAACCGCTCAATCAAGTATATCAATATAAACAAGAAATTCATATGTTCAATAATGAGTAAAGAACTTTTAGATTGTTGTATAGAAGTTCCGAATATCCAGCGCATCCGGGATGATGACAAAGTTGCCGAAATCGTGGAATATCAAAAACAGCAGTTGAAGTTTGCGGGATACTGCGAGTTTCATGGCGTCATCAATATACATTATTGCGAGAACAATGATCGCTACTTTTTAGTAGATGGTCAACATCGATACGAAGCTCTTCGTAAGCTGAGCAATACTACTAATATTGAATTATTTGTTGAAATTGAAAAAGTTGATACAATGGAGAATTTGATAAATAACTACAACATAATAAACAAAAATACACCATTACCTGAGTTTCCAGAATCAATCGACAAAAATATTCCAGAAGAAGTTGCACAGTTTTTCAAAAATAAATACCCAGACATGTGGTCAAAAAATAGCAGGGCACGCAGACCACATATTTATTTCAACTACTTCCAAGAAGCACTTGGGTTTTTAACTGAAAAGTTAGATATAAAAAGCGCTGAAGAACTAAAAGTGATTGTCGAAACAAAAAATGCAGAACTATCCGCGTGGTCTATTGACAATTATCCAGATTCAAAAGACATAACGGATGCGATGATCAATAAAAGTTTGAAAGACCATTTTTTTTTGGGACTTTACAAACATGAATCTCAAGATTATTCTTATCAATGGGTAAAAGATATTGTCTTCAATAAAACCGGCGAAAAAATTGCTAAACCTAGGAAACAAAGAAAGGCAAATATTAAAAAGTCATTAAAAAGTTCAATCTGGGACGAGTTTGTAGGAAAGGACAAACGGCGTGCGTTGTGTATATGTTGTTGTGATAGAGAAATAGAAATCAACAATTGCGTTTATGGACACATTGTATCAGAAAAAGATGGCGGAGAAGCAAATTATAATAATTTATTGCCAATATGTGCCCAGTGTAATAGTTCAATGGGGTCACAAAATATGGGTGAATATGTTGAGCAGTGTTATCCCAAAAATATGTCAAATTTTAAAATAAAAAAATATACTTATCAAAAGGTATCTTCAAGTTTCATGAATTCTAATTTCATATTTGATGTTAGTTTATAGTTTCTGGTGCTATTTTTTTTCTACTAGAGGTGTGTGTTGATAACAGACGAACAACCCCGTATTTTGCAGTATTTGTACGAAAATACTTCACGGAACGAGACGACCCCCATTTTTTGAAAACATTTAAAATACCTTCTTCTAAATTTATTTCATTTAAATGACTTTCTGATTGAGGAATTATTTTGCGAGCGCACTTTTGTTTATAATAGTTTCCGAAATATACCTTCAAAAAACTTCCACAAGCTATTGATATTATTAATATAACAGAACCAACAACAGGATGAGAAGTTATCGCGATTCCTCCTCCTACAAGTGTAAAAAAAGCAATGACCCCATTTGATGTCAAATTGTCAACACATTCTTCCAAAAAGGTCTGTTTGAATTCTTTGTCATTTAATTTTTCTAAAAATTTTGATATGAGAACGGCAACTTGTTGTTTAGGTAAGTTGGAGTAATAATTGTCAATGATTATGTATTTATTAAATGACGTCATGATTATAATAACATTGGTTAATTACTTAAATATATTTCACAAATTATAATAGACCAGATGAAGAACCTGTGCTGGGTTTGTTGTAATAAAAAGAATCCAGACCATGACCTAGAGTTATGCGAATATAACAACTGTGAAAAGTTTGTCCCATACATTTCGCGTGGTAAAATTGTAAAATGCTATGATGGAGACACTGTTACTCTGGCGACAATCATTGACGGAAAACGAGTACGTTTTAATATTCGCATGTTGGGTTATGACTGCGCCGAAATAAGGTCTAAAGATCTCCAAGAAAAAATGGTTGCTACATGGGCAAAAAGTTATATTACTGATATGATTTATGGAAAGATAGTAAATGTTTCTAAAAATGAGGGATACGACAAGTATGGTCGTTTACTACTTGAATTAGAATATAATGGAACCAGTGTGAATCAAATTATGTTGGAAACATGGGGTGTTTCTTATTTTGGTGGACATAAAGATAAGATTAACTGGAACATGTGGGATGAAAATGGTAAAAAAAATAATATATAATATATATTATAAATTTGGTTTGATGGATAAAAACACCTCAATGATACGGTTTTTGATGTTTATGATTCTTGCGCTCGTTATTTTTTTCAATTTAGCTCCACAAGCAGTTGTGGATGATAATAATGATGATGAGAATGTTGATAAAAGCGACAATACTGAAGAAGATAGTGACAGTAATGATACAAGTATTACTAGTAAATATTGCTTAACGGACGGAACAAGTGACGAAGAAAAAATTTGCAAACAGATTCAAGATGGTGAAGTGTGTCAAAATGAGTTTGATACGAAAGAAGAATGTGAAAAGTTGAAGAGCGCATCGGAAGATGAAAATGTGAACACAGATTATAAGTACACAACTGACGACGTTGATAAAATGACAATTATGTCATCTGATGATATGATATACTGTCTTAAAAATGATAAGGAATGTAAAGAAATGAAATTTGGTGATTGCCATGATATTCATATTGGCACGTATATAGATGCGGCTAATTGCGAAGCAGCAAAAACCGCTTGACAATATAGAAGATGGTCCAGTTATTAAATATTAACAAGTACCTTCACTACCGAATGTAATATTTAAATACTTCAAATGATCACTAGTGCTAGTGCACGAAAACGGATAGCAACTATTGCTACATTTTTCATCTTCTTCTAAATTAGAATCATTACATATTTTATAGTATGTATTGTTTTCATTATACCATATTTCATTTGGAATGTGGTGATAGTTTAGTCGGTATTCTGGTAAATGCGGCACAATATCATGGTAATGCGTGATTCTGAAACTGGTTATATTTTTGGAGAAAAAATCTTGGACAAATTCATAATTCCCAACTCTCGGCGAACCAAATGTTATTAATGTCACATTGTAGTTGGTTTTAGAGAGGTTATACGCAAAGAGAGAAGCAATGCTCGAACCCATAGAGTGTCCAGTTAGTAAAAGCCGATTTGTCTGGTATTTTTGAAAAAGTTTGTCTATTTCATCAGAAATAAACTGATATAGTTGTTCGTATAGTTTATAAAATCCTGCTTCCACACATATATTGCTGGTTTTATCAATGCAATGGTGTTCTATTTGAATGTCATCAATCCAATTTTTGATATTTGAACTTCCGCGAAATGAAGCAAACAAAGTATTTAATTGATTATTGTATCCAAGCAAGGTTTTTTCACCGTAAGCTTCGTAGATATTTTCTACTATATTTTCCGGGGAACAAGTGAGACATTTCCAGCCACTGGTATTACAATAAACCGCTTGTGATAAATTGAGACTTGTGTATAATAAGTTTTCAAAAATAAAAGTTTGTCTCAGTGTAGATAAGAATTTCATGAATTTATAATATACTAATGTTATATCATATTATAAATTTTGAATTACTTCTTGATAATATTGCTCAGTTCCATCGCGCGAATCATTCTTGTAACCCCAATTCCGCCACCAAATCGTGGGAAAAAGTCGTGATCCAAAAACTCCTCTAACTCATCGTTTACGCGCTTTTGTCCGAACTTGTCATATAATAAATTGGAATATCCGCCGTCACTGATAGTGAGAAATTGTTTTTTCATTTCTTCCTTGTTGCAACTTCTTTCCGCCGAACCAATCGTCTCAATTCCGTGTAAAATAACATCCACCTTCGAAGAAATGTCTCCGTTTTTCTTCATATTCCAGAAAGGGCTGGTGTGGTAAGGAAAGTTCTTCAGGAAAAATACAGGCCCATATTCTTCGTTCATTTGCATCTCGTGTTCATTCTCTAACTCGGGGACATCGTATTTTTTCATGAGATCGGTATAATCACCTTCTGGGTATTCGCCGTCATTTTTTTCAAAACCAATGTGCTCAAGTAGTTCTTTCTCCATATTGACCATGTCATCCATACCGCCTTTGGATTCAAATTCAAACATTGGGAAAATGAGCTCATGGCGTCCTGGTACTGGATTGGGTTCATTACGGTAACTAGTTGATACCGTGAAGCAACCATTAATATCAGGATTTTTTAGCAAAACATCTTCTAACCACATTTGCCCAGTTTGCGGAAGAGGCCAGTCTTTATTTTGGTAGTTGTATTTTGAAACAGTTTCTGGATCTTCACATGCCGCCAATATACTCAAAGCGTTTTGTGTATGGACTTCAACAAATCCTTTCTTTTGGAAGAAAGAACGCATTGCGGAAACGGCGGCGTCAAACTTGCGGGGTTCGATTAATTTGCTCATTTTTATAATACATATTATTTTCTTTAAGTTCTTTTTTCATTAAATTGAATTAATGAAAAAATTGATTTAAAGTTACCGGGAGTGGTTGATTGTATCTTTTCGCACAATGAACGCTATTATCAAACCGATTCGCACGCCAATCGCGCGGTCATTTACCCGCAAGTTCAGTAACTACAATAATATCTGGGACATGCGCGCTATTGAGTTGCTTCATGATGACTTTGATAAAATTCAGCAATTGAAAAATGATCAATTCCATTTGCCGTTTGTCATGACTGAAATCCCGCCACCCTTTTGTCCGAAGTGCAATAAATATGCGAAAAATAAATGTTCGTTTTCACTCATTCACGACATTAGCATTGACGATTTTGATTTGGCAGAAAAGCCAAATTTGACTATTTCGTGTCCGGTTTTCGGCGAAGTAAGCACAATATTTGATAATGATGTCCTTGACAAGACTAGTTCCAAAAAAGACGAATGATTTACATCAATATAAAGATAATATATAAACAAAAATAATGATGAAACTGGAAAATATTTTTTATATTAATCTTGAAGAGCGACGCGATAGAAAGGAACACGTAGAAAATGAATTAAAAAAAGTTGGATGGGATAATTATACAAGGTTTAATGCAATCAAAAACAAAAATGGTCGCGTTGGTTGCTCGATGAGTCATTTGAAGATCATTCAAGATGCAAAGAAAAACAAACTTCCATACGTTGTTATATTGGAAGACGATATTGAATTCACAAACCCCGAACTATTTCAAAAATTAATGAAAACCTTTTTTGATGAAAAAATAGATTATGATGTATATTTGATTGCAGGCAATTTACGTGGAGGTGCACGTAGAGTTCACGAGTCAATATTGAAAGTCACGAGGAGTTTTACTACAACTGGTTACATTGTAAACAGACACTATTATGACAAAATGATAGATAATATTTCAGAAGGAATCAAACAACTTATTAGACAACCAAATAATGGATACTTTGCGATTGATACTTATCTTATGAAATTACAAGAAAAAGACAATTGGTATATATCATACCCTAGAACAGTGACACAGAAACCGGACTATAGTGACATTGAAAATAGGAATGTAGACTATAATCGTGTTATGTTGGACACTATTTGATAACTATTTTTATTCATTTTAATATAAATAGTTAACTTTATGAATAATGTAAAAATGAAGTTTGTAACAGCGCATGTAATGGGAGGACTGGGTAACCAATTGTTTCAAATATTTGCCGCGTTGAATGTATCTCTCAAATACAAAATGCCCTTTTATTTTGAAGAGAGCGATCATGACAGAACGCCTGGAATGACTACTCGTCCTTATTATTGGAAAACTTTTCTAAAAACACTTTCTTCTTTTGTAAAACCGCCTTTAAAACAGTTAGTCTATCACGAACAATCTCACAAGTTTAGTGAAATTCGCGGAGAAGACTTTCCAGATGAAAATATCAAGTTGTATGGGTATTTTCAATCTTATAAATATTTTCAAGAAAATCAAGAAAAAATATATAGATTAATCAAGTTGCGAGAACAACAATGCTCGGTGAAGGTAAAATTTCCTAATGGATTTTTTGATGATTGTGTAAGCATGCATTTTCGAATCGGCGATTACAAACATATTCAACAACATCATCCAATCCAAACTGTGGATTATTATAGAACAGCTCTATCCCAACTAATAAAAGATACTGAAAAAGATGATTGGAAACTATGTTTGTTTTACGAATTAAAAGACAAAACTGATGTATACAAAATAAAAGAAGAATTGGTGAGTAAATTTAAAAATATAAAGTTTGTAGATATTGATCATCAAATTGCTGACTGGGAGCAAATGATTACTATGTCTTTGTGCCAGCATAATATTATCGCAAATAGTACATTCAGTTGGTGGGGCGCCTATTTCAATCAAGGAAATAATAATGTTTATTATCCTAGTAAATGGTTCGGTCCGGTAAAAGGGAGTTTCAATGAAGAACTGAATGATTTGTTTCCAAATAAATGGATTTCTATCAGACAGTAATCATTTCATAATCAAATAAATCAAAGTCTCTATTGTATTTTTCATTTATGAATCTTATACTGTCCTTATCATAATAATCCATAAAATGAATATCTTTATTTTTTAAAGGATTTTCATTGAGAGATATAATATCCTTGAGACTAAATTTTTCTTGAAGAGTTTTGTAATCATTGTGAAGATTTTCATATTTACCAATAAAATTACATAGGTTTTTGTCACCATCATATACATATAAATGTTGTGGACGAAAATGTGTGAGCCCACCATTTTTTACCCATGCATTGAACTCCATATATTTAGCTCTTTTTTCGTATATTGTGCCAGCATCCACTCGTTTATGATGGAAATATTTTGAGATGGGATGTATAGATTATATTATTCAAAAATCAAACAGAACTGATTGGAAATTCCTTGTATTTTGTGAAAAGGATGACTTACATATTGTGGAGTCATCTTTGTCAATCATTAAACAGAAGCATCCCGGAACCAAGTTTATAATTTGCAATCATGAGTTACAGGACTGGCAACAAATGTTGAAAATGTCATTATGTAAGCATAACATTATTGCGAACAGTTCATTTAGCTGGTGGGCAGCATACCTGAATTCTGAGAAAGAAAAGATTGTCTGTCGTCCAAATATATGGTTTGGTGAAAAACTTAATCATAGAACAAATGATTTATTTCCATGCGATTGGATTGAAATTAACGCTTGAATTATGAAAAATATTGTTTATATGTTTTGATATAAAATATTATTTTTAGATGTATTATATGATTAAAATTCGTATTTTTACAGATTTTCATAAGGCAACTGATGACCCCACATCTAAATATCTGGAATCTTCTGGTATGAAACTTGATCCGGATTATAATAAAACATTTTGTTTTACAAGTGGCGATGATTATACCCACGTAATTTTACTAAACTGTCCGACTCCGAATATTTCTCATATACCCAAAAAAAATGTCATTGGAATTGCGATGGAACCGGTTCAGTTTTTGAGAGGTTTTGCACAGATAACTCCTTCCGTGAAGTTAAAAGATTTTATTGAGTATGCCCAGAATTACGTTGGCAAATATTACGTGGGGGATCAGTTTGATCTTCCCAAACCATTCGTAGAAAGATGTAGATATCGTAATTCAAGCATACAGATGATTCCTTATCCAGAAAAGACAAAAATTATGTCAATAATGATATCAAATAAAATTTCTGCGCCAGGACATAAATATAGACATATGTTGGTTCGAGAGATTTTGGAACATAACCTACCTGTTGATATTTATGGACGAGGGTGTATGTACTATAAACAAGAAGATGTTCGTTTTAAGGGATTATTTAAACAAAATGAACCATATGAAGATTACAAGTTTCACATCGCAGTTGAAAATTTTGAATCCAATCACTATTTCACTGAGAAAATAATAAATCCGCTACTTTTGAATTGTTCACCAATATATCTTGGCTGTAGAAATATTGATGACTATTTTCCAGATGTAGTCATTAAACTGAATGGAGATATCGAACATGATATCAAATTAATTAAAAGCATATGCGACAGTCACGAAAAATATCAAAAACAAATTGATATCGACAAGATTCAAAAGACAATATCAATCAAAAACTTGATCAATGAATTCACTAATTAAATCATAAAGATGAACTATACATATTTTTTTTTTATTTCGTTTACTTTCAAATGATTTCCTTTTGCATTAAACGCACTATCATTATGAATTCTATGGAGCACTTGAATTTCTGAAACATTGTAAAAATTTTTATCTTGCCTCCATAATTTCAACCAAAGGTCATAGTCTCCTACCATTCCATGTGAGGTCTTTTCCCAATAACACAACTCCTTTTTTACCAAACAACTACTGTTTATTATTGGATTCACATTTAAAAAGTTGAAATTTTTCAAATCTCCAAGAGGTATATTTGGAACTATACTCAAGTCTCCAAAATATTTACATTGCGTGCCTATTACATCGTAACTTTTCATATATATTAATTGAGATTCTAGTTTATTTGGTAGCCATTTATCGTCAACATCCAATAAACTTATCCAGTCATATTTTGCGTATTTGATCATTTCATTTAAAGTATCAGATTTTCCTTTAATAGGAAAAAAATCAATTACTTTTATTCTGCCATCTTTTTTTTCGTATTCTTTTGCTTTTAAAAATACTGAAGAATTCATCGGGTGACCGTTAATTCCGATAATCAATTCCCATTCTTTCGAAGTTTGGTATAAAATAGTCGAGACAGATTCATCTATGAATTCAATGCCATTGTAAATTGGCATCAATATTGATATCATTATTTTAACATACAAACACGATTATGTTTATATTATAATTTCATTACATTAAAAACAACAAACCATTTAAAAAAAAATTTATATATAATTTAATAATGTATGTTTTTTGTATAGATAATAAATTCAATCTCATAGCTTTACCAAAATGCGGTTGTACTCAAATTATAAAGTATGTTTCACAATATTATAATTACTTCGATTCACACGGACATTCATTCGTGCATAATAAATGCAAAAAATATGGAAACATTCATAGGTTTGGTTCATTAATATGTCGTTATAATCCAAATATCCCAACTTATTTGATAACAAGACCAGTAGAATTAAGGGTGTTGTCTTATTATAAAGCAAATTACTATCACCATAAAAAAATTTTAACAAATTCTACTTTTCAACAATTTGTTGATAATTTACATGAATATTATAATTATGACAAGCACCATCTTGGTATGATATCAGAAGCACTAAAAAAAGGGAATGTGAAAGTCGACTATTTGTTAAACCTAAGCAATCTTGAAAATAATTTGAATGCATTGTTCAAAGAATATGATATCAAATACACCTTTGTTAAAAGTAGTTGTATCAATAAAACAAGTAAAGAAACAAGTGAATTAGCAGAGAGCGAAGATTTATCAACAGTTCCACACGATGATTTAAGTTTTCCGGTTGATAATAAACTATTTTTCAACGAAAAAATAATAGAAAGCATAAAAATATTTTATAAAGAAGATTTGGATTATTATATAAATGATAATATTCAGAAACTTAAATTAGGGTGCGCATCATCATAGTAGATACGTCTGAAACGCAAACCATTTGTCTTTGAACGGGTCAGATTCCTGTATAATTTGAAAATTTTGCAAATTATTTAAGATACAGTCTAATATGATTATCTGATCGTCCTTAACCAAGTAGTTATAGTCGAAATACTTTTCAAGTTGATTATAGTAGGTTTTATACCACCAACTACATTTATTTGCATGTACCAAAAAAAACCCTCCTGCGAATGATAATTGAGATGGTGGAAATTCTTGTTTTGGTAATCCTTGTTCATTTTGATCTAGTGCTAATTTGGCCAAATAATTTATATTGTTTGTCACTTTTGCATAATATATTTTTTCAATATTTAACCTGCCAATTTTATCAGGATTCGGCCACATCTTTAGATTAATATTTTTCTCTCAAAAATAGCCAATATCGCCCCATCCATACCAACTTGTGTCAAAATGAGCTTCATTAACAACTTGTGCGACAAATGCTATTTTTTCATTCCATAACATATTCAGTTTCCATTCAGTTGAAAACCGACTTTTATCATTCAACAAGTTGTTTTTTTTGTGATTTTTAATCCAATCATACTTCATACATTGAAAATCATCAAATTCTTTGAAAATAACCTTGATTTTTGGATTTTTGATAAACGGTTCAATGAATTCAAAACTATCCTTATTTGTAAAGATTACTAAAAAGAATGAATTGACATTTCCTAAAAAGTTCTGCATCCACATTTTGTATTTATTAACATCGAACTTTGATTTCAAATTATACCATGCGGTTACAAATGTAATGTGTGTCATGGACGAGTTATTCTTTTTATGTTGTTATTTATTTAAATTTATTCTCTTGATTTAAAATCATCGTTTACTTGATCTAAATTAAAACATTATATTATAAATCGTTCTTTATATTTCATTTTTACAATCAACGCAATGAAGTCAACATCAATCAAAAACAAAATAATATCTTTTAATAAAAATACATTATTTTTTTTAATAACAACTTATTGATGGTATTTGTAGATATAATTAAAGGCATATTTTAAACTTATATATTATATCTCCGAAACCATCTCAATAAAGATTGTTTCTTACACACAAATTACGTAATATTCGCTTTTATGTTTAGACATAATTACATACTATTAACTTATGTATTTTGATGCGTTTCAAAGTTTCAATGATGTAAATAATTTGTTATTTTTTGAATTTAAATATCTCAATGTTATATTAAATGAGTAAAGTAGCCCTAGTATTTTATGGTATAACGCGCAGCCTCCGTTTTTGTAATGAGTCCATTCGAGACAAACTTTTGAACTCATTACAAAAAGAGGGATTATCGTATGACATTTTTTTACACACATACACGTTAGAAAGATATTCTAACAAAAGAACAGGAGAGAAACGAAATAATGTTGATAATGATGAATACAAGTTACTTCAAGCAAACTATATTCAAGTAGACAGTCAGGAAAAAATCAAACAGAAATTAAATATGAAACAATATAGAACTCATAAAGATCCGTGGAATACTGAATACAACTCTGTTGATAACATGATATTGGGACTTTATTCCAAAAAACAATCAGTAATTATGGTTGAAAAAAGTGGGAATAATTATAAATATGTTATATTCATACGCCCGGACTGCCTTTATATACATGAATTGAAATTTGAATTTCTCAGAGAGGCAAATAAATATACCGTGGTAACTCCGGACTTTCATCTTTTCGGAAAGTATAAAATGAACGACCGATTTGCAATTACTACTATGAATACATACAAAGTTTATGGTTGCATATTTGACCATTTATTGGCGATTAGTAAAAAGATGTCTTTACACTCAGAAACAGTACTAGGACATGTTTTGAATTTGAAAAATATTAATGTTAAAAGAGTTCCATTTCGTTTCCGTCGTATTCGTATTGACGGAACTACATGTCATAGTGATAAATGTATTGTGTAGTTGTTAACTATTTCGGTTTAGAACTAGCTGAAACCTCGTGATGTTTTTGAGGTTTTACACCTTTGCACATTTAAACCGCTGATTATTCTATTTTAAAATGAACGATTCTACCTGTTTCTAATTTAATTGACAAATCAATGGTTAATTTATTTACTTTAACCATATTAACTATTTCTTTGAGTGTTCCTTCCGCACTCTTGCTTTGAAATGACATTCGAATATCATCGCACCAATTGTAACCTTTTTCGCCATTTTCATTTGTTAATTTGAAATTAAATGTAGTAGTTTGTAATACTTTTTGGATGCCGCAGCCGGTCGCCATAAGTTTCCATATATCAACTAAAACAGACCGATAATTTGTGTTTGTTTTAGTTGATATATTTCGTTCAAAGGAGTGAAACTAAACAAACAACCTATTCATATTATCCGCCTCAATGCTATTTTCAACCACACTATAGAATGTTTCAATATGTTCCTGTGTTCTGAATCTAAAACTAAAATGCTTGTTTTTCTCTTGTCTTCCTATCCGCCCAATACACTGTATAATTTTTTCTTGAGTAAGGTTCTTCATATCTTTACTCAAGTAACAATGACTAAATTGATAATTGGTACCATATATGTAATCACTATTTGCAATGATCAAGTAAAGACTCTTCTGTTCTGCCAGCCCCTTCATCGTCTCTATATACTTGTTATTGTCTTCTTGAACGGTTTTATTCTCTGTTTCTTTCATGATACTGTTCGAAAAGACACCAATGCCCATCATCATCATCAATTTATAAAGCGTCTTGATATTATACAATTCTATGATTTCCTTGATATCTTCATCGCTCAATGAAGACGAAAATATATCACTATCTTCATAAGTCAATTCGGGTTCTAAACACCATTTTTTATAATGACTTCTTGTATTTGGCTTGTAAATATTATCAAGAGACAACGAGAGAAGTTCACTTTGTGTTTTTTCTATTTTATTATGTAGTTCAATCACTTCGGGTGGAAATCGCATGTCTGTCATAATCTTGTCACAATCTTTATAACACTCAATCTTGTCTTCATAATCATTCTTCATTTGAATCAAACTTTTCAATATCTTACGATTTTTGTCTATTTTACTTTCAATACCAGATAATGTATTTTTATCTAAACTCGCTTTCATAAGCAAATACTTACACACATTTTCTACATTATCGCTCACGAACAGCGTTGGTCCGTTTGTCAAGGTGCACGAATGTTTTGTAGTTAAATCAATTCCAACATGTTCTTTATTGAGATCGTTTGTATTTGACTTTGTCTTTTTTCTTTCATATAATTCCTTAATTTTATTCCATTTGTCATTTCCAAGTTCCAGTAAAACAGAAACATAAACCTCTTTAATTTTATAGGTTGAAATATCCTCCAAAAGACAAAAGTTAGAATCAACATACTTACAAGAGAACTCTTTGTCAAGAAACAATAAAAACTTGGCACATTCATTGCAATAAAAAAACTTGTAGTATTTGGTTCCGTGATAATTCAAAAATGCACACATCTCTTCGTAATCATCAAAGTGATCATGTGGGATAATCACATGTCCATCAATATCATATAGACGAATGTTTGATATTTGGTCCACACTTTCAATATAACTAAATTGCAATCCTTTGAATTTCTCTTTTGCGCATTCAATAATCGGTGATATTTGGTGTTCTTTTGGTAATGTCGCGCACGAAAATACAATATTTGGTATTTCATTTATCTGCCAATTTTTCTTGATAATGTCGTGCAAATGACTTTCTCGAACATCAAGACCAATTGTGGGTTCATCCCAAAATAAAATAATATTGCTTGTATCATTGAATTGTTTCATGTAGGTCATGGCGCTCTCATAAGACAAAACGTCACAAATCATCAATTCGACGTTTGCACCATCTTTATGGTTTGGTAGTTTTCTTCCGTTTTTGGTTGTTATATATGAATGTACCGCATTATAATTAAGACGAATGTTTTCTTGATCCGTGCATCCAAAAGCAAAACCAATCTTTCGCTTCATGTGAAAAGAACTTTTTGCTAGACTTAATCCAATATGTTTTGAAGCACAAATGAAAATCACTTTGTAATCTTGACATAATGCTATTGGAGTTAATGTTTTTCCAGAACTTGTCGGTGCACAATAAAAGACAAAATTAGGGACATCCCGATTTTGTCTGAAAATATTGAAAATATCTTTTTGATGTTGATATAATTCAAGCGTTTTATAATCAAAAATTTTATTATGCTCATAAAGAACCGAAATATTTTTCAATACCATCTGAATATTCACTTGATTTAGGCGACTATATATAATTGACTGTGTTATATTCAAAAGAGTTGTGTTGAGTTTATTTTTAAATTCGTGATGCAAAACAAAAATATTAATAAAATGGTTTAGAGTCTTTTTGTCGCTTTGAATACTTTTTCCTTTATACAATAATTTAGAAAATTTATGTAGTTCATTTAATAATTTATATTCTACAATATTATTATTCAATCCATCTTTCAACAAGTTAAATGAATTTTCTAACTTTATTTTTTCTGAAGTAGTCATTTTCACCTTTTTGAATGTTTTTGACTTTTCTTTGATGAGATTTTCCAAATTTAATACATTCTTTTTATTACTTGAAACCATAATATCCTTCAATAGTCCTATAAATATTTCCTGATCAAATTTTTTATCCAACTTCAAGTAATGATTCAAGGTCATGTGTGTTTGACACTTGATATTACTGTCAAAATATCCGTTTTGAATCATACTCAAAATCAAAATTTCTTTTTCATTTTGAATAGGTTCTTCTAATTGTTTCCACTCTTCTTCTGTCAATTTTGTTTGTTGAAGAAAATCCATAATAAGTATTCTTGACTTTTATCTTTAACTTTTTATTTGTATTTCAATATATCTACTTCATCCCCAAATGTTTTGAATTGCTCTTTTCCGTAAATATCTTGCAAGCAAAGCCATTCAAACAAGCCGCCAACATATATTTTAACGTTTTTAAAACCATATGTTGTCAATTGTTTGTATTTTTTTATGACCTTCTCATCGCAACAATTTTTGCCATAAATAATTATCAGTTTAGTTTTATCTGTTTTGATGTATTGATTAATAACATCTTCTTCTTCTTTAGCGTGTATTGTAGTATAAAGCAAACAATGTTGTAAATTATTTTCTAGTACATTAATGATAATTTGTGAGTTTGGATTTTCTATACAGGTTTGCATATACTCAAAATTCACCTTTGAGTTGCCATGTATATTACCCATATCATAAATAATAGTTATTGTTATTTTTTTAACTAAAAGTTACAGTAATTTCTACCTTTTCCTTCTTGAAAGTTTTGATAGCGTTCACTGAAAGTTCTTGCCTTTTTTTCCTTGTTTTGTCGTGCTTTATATATTTAGATTTTGAAATGCTATTGTTTTCATTCATATCTTTCTCAATTGCTTCGTAATTATTTTCAATGTATTCAATTATATTGTTTTCTAACGCCCATTTGAAAAAGTTTAATTGTCCTATTGTCGTCTCGAAACAATATTCACTGTTTTCCGTGATTGGAACTTGTATTCTGTCCCATCTACAAAAGGGATCAAATCTCTTCTTACTATAAGCTTTCAACTTTAATTTATAATCTTCATAAACTTTGAAACGTTTATTGTTGTGTGTTTCATATATTGTATAATACTTTTTAGAATAGTTTGTTGAAAACCAATCGACTATTCGTAAAGACACTTTTGATGTTCCGTTAATAATAGACAGCATCACATTCAGATTATCATCCTGATAGTAAAAATTTAATAACTTATTTAATAAAACATCATTTTGACTATATATTTTAGACGTCATTGATAATGTTACTTATTCTAAAAGTATTTAAATGTTTTTATTTTCTTTATGAATAATGATTTATACACTAAAGGAAATCCTTCAAAGGGATACAACATTGAGTATCGTTAATTTCATAAATGATCAACTTTCAGAGTTACTAGGATATATGCTTAAAAAAAACAAAATATATGAACTCTCTTGTACAACGTACAGCTTTGTTGATATTGATGATAAGTTGAACATACTTGGGATTATTATTATAACTTGTAAATCTTTTTTGTTTGATGAAAATGTTTTTTTCATCGAAGCATTATCAAGTAAAGATAATAGTCATATTGTAGAGCAATCTTTATTAATGAAAGGAATAAATTATGTTTTTAATTTATCCAATGATAATAAAATAGTGTCATTCATTACCAATGACCGTATACAGAAGGATGTTTTGACACCTTTTGGGTTCATTCATTCACAAGAAGTTATGGTCAAACTTTAGAAATGGTCAAATTTTTAGAGAACTTAAAATATTCGTGGTTGCTAGTTCTACGCTGCAAATTACACTTTAAACAACTGATACAAGTATTAGTTTCATAGTGTCCAATATTATTGTCAAACCTCTCCAATGACCATTGCATAGGTTCTACCCGTTTCTTATACAACAAGAATAACTTTTCATTGCAATAATAGCATTTAAGGTTGCATTCTTTGAGTTTGCTCAATAATTGTAAATATGAGATATGTTGTTTTTCATCATATTTACTATTTTTCTTATCTTGCGATTTATAAGATGACATTTTTTTACTGAGTTCTTTCTTGATTATTTTGTTCAAAGAACAGTCCGTAATTTGTCCGCTCTCAAATAGTAATAAGTAATTCAATTGATTATTGATATCATAATAGTCATTGTTATAGTCAATAATATTATATTTGTTATTTTCAGGATTGTAATCAATCCTCTTCATGTTGCTGTATTATAATAATGATGATTAATGTTTAAAAGATTAAAAACAATATAACATTATGAACAGTGGAAAGAATAAAGAATGTAAAGAATATAATTCACTAAAATATCGGACAATGATTATGACGGGAAAAGATATTGGACGTGCAATCGAGCATGAATCTAGTCAACAAGAGTTGGATAATTTTTTAGTAAAAGAACAAACTGCAAATGAAAAGCAATCATGGAACAAATTATCCAAGACTGAAAGGTTGAGAAAAATAGATATATTTGTAACAAATAGGTACGTAGAACAATATTCTTTGGAATCTCATGAAATAGAACATTTGAATATCTTTATAAATAAGTTGCTTGAAAGGAAAAAACTTCTTAAATCAACAGAACTTTTTTATAATGAAGATACCGGTATGATTGATGAAATACCCGCATTGGTATTTAATGGTAAAACGCGAAGGTTTACGTTAAACAAAAATATACCCGTCGTTAACAAGAAAAATCAACGAAAGACCAAAAAACAAGGAAATGACAAAAGTTAGTAAATAAATAAATAAAATTGAATATAATAATAATCTATATATTATATTATATTCAACTTGACACATGGACGATGATGAAGTATCCGTTGAGACGCCTGAAGACAAATTAAACCTTACGGAGTCAATCAAAAACGTTATCTCTGATATTGTCAATAATGTGGACTATTTACAATATCATGACTACAAATTTGAAGAAAATTTTAAAGCCGAAGTGTATCAATCATTTCAAAATATAAATTACGGAGATTTTGAGAAACATTACAATGAAAATGTCGAACCATCAATTAGAAATTCAGGAAATGTTTGGCGCTCATACAAAACAAACTTACATGAGTTTGATTATTGTATTGAAAAACATAATATGCGAATTGAATATTTAAAAAACTGTCCACAACCCGAACAAAGATCAACAGAATGGTACGCGTTTCGGAATCAGCACTTGACCGGAAGTAATTTATGGAAAATATTTGGTACAGAATCTTCTCAAAATCAGTTGTATTACGAGAAAATCATTTGCCATCAAGTTTCAATGAATGAATCAGTAGAAATGCGTCCAAATTTAAATGACCAAATGCCAATGAACTGGGGGCATAAATATGAACCGGTATCAATTCAATTATATGAATATTACAATGATGTCAAGGTAGAAGAATTTGGTTGCATTGAACATGATTTTATTCCTTATCTGGCTGCCTCGCCAGATGGAATTGTTACTTCGAAAAATAACAATGGACGAATGATTGAAATCAAGAATCCAACAACCCGGGAAATCACCCAAACTCCCAAAATGGAATATTATATTCAAATGCAGCTCCAAATGGAAGTATGTAAGCTGGACGGTTGTGATTTTATTGAAACAAAATTTACGGAATATAATTCATATAGTGATTATAAAAAAGACAAATACAAGACCGAAAAAAGCATGATTATTGTATTAATCAAAAATAGTGCCGAACTTATTTACGAGTATATGCCGTTGTTTAATAATTCAGAAAGTTTCATGGAAGATTTTACCAACAGTGTATACGCTAAATACGGGTTTAAAGATAACAAATTGGAAAACAATGGTTTCAGATGGTTTAAAAATATATACTGGAAACTGGAAATGTTTTCATGTGTGTATGTCCCAAGAAATCCAAAATGGTTTAAATGTGCTCTTCCAAAAATTCAAAAATTCTGGGAGAAAATCGTTGAAGAACGAGAAATTCCAGATTCGCATTTAAAATACAAGGCAAAAACGCGCTCCTCTAGTAAGAACAAAGGAGAAAGTAAAAACAATATCATTATTTTAGGTTAACATATTAAAAATAATTAAAAATAAAACAGTTTCAATAATAAATGCGATTGAAACTATTCAACTTGTCTTTTTTATTTCATTCCACAAAAGGTCCCAACCCCTCCTTGACAATGAAATGTAACTTGCATAGAGACTCTTTTGTAGGGGCGTGGGTATTATATGAAAAAGACAAAAAGGACGTTATACATCTCCAACCATATGGTTCTATTTATAAAACGATTGATGTGAACCCAACCTCTTATTCAGAACATGTCGGTGGATGGGAGCCAATGGAAGAGAATGATGAATTTTATTTCTATATAAACGATAAAAACTATTATGGAAAAATCATCAATAATACATTGATGATTAACGGCACAGTTTGCGAAGGTAAAAGATCTCCTTGTTATATTACTAATTTTACAATGATACCATTATTTGAACAATTTCACAATATTACTTATACAAATGTCGTTGATAACTTTGTATATTTGACACAGGATAACGTTACCGGAACATGGGTAATGGAAAACACCCATACGACTCAAATTTATATCATAGAACTTTTCGATAATAATACATGGTCAAGTCTATATAGTAACAAACACATATTGTGCGGAAAGTGGAATTTATATAACGAAACCATCAATACGAACATCGTATCAAAAATGAAAGGCAAAAATATTTGGATATCCATTGTTCCACAGAGATTTTATTGCTATTCAACGTATGATATTATGTTTTTGGGTAAAATTACACAATTGGGAATCAAAGAAGATTCTTGCCAAGTTCCAATATCTTCCAAAATAAATGGATCTGTGGCGTATTGTTTTGGAATGGATCCAGAAATGAGCGAAAATTTTTATATGAAAAGGTGGTTTAAAGGTTATTAAGAAAGTTATGGCTATACTCTTAATGAATATTATTTCACTATGTGGGCTCATCCCGTATGTTGTTTTGTCATTTTTCTACAACTCGCATGGAATGTTTATTATTGCAGCGAATGGATTTTTATTTCATAGTTTCCCGAATAATAAAATGCTATATTTTATTGATTTCACAACAAACACATTCTTGTATATAACAGCCGGATTAAAATTCTTTTTTGTGTTTAAATACGCATTATTTGTTATAGTTGTCTTTTTGATGAACAATCACTTCTTTAAAAATTATAAAAAATTATCCGAAATAATTCATGTTGTTTGTGTCCAGTGGGTTGGATTATACGCAATTACTCAAGGATATCATTATGATAATTGCTTTCCGACATTATTTTTATGTTGAAGATATAGATGCTATAACATCGTATATTTTTCAAGATAAAATATTTCATATATTGCTATATTGTTTATAGTTATATCATTTAACATCTTTGAACAATTTTATTTAATATTATTATTTATTTTCAAATATAGAATGTATTATCTTGTCAAGTGAGTCATATTTTGGTTCCTTGTATATACTTAACATGGTAGATTCAATATTATCATAAATTTCGGGGGAGATTCAGTATAATTGGATAAAATTGATTTAAACTCATCTCAATTATAACATGAATACTACAAGAACATGGCGGAAGAAGATATTGAAATGTATGTTACCAAGCGCAATGGTTCGCAAGAAAAACTATCTTATAAAAAGATTATGGAGCGAACTAAAAAAATTGGTGAAAAGTTTGAAAATAGCATCAATCATCCACAACTAGTGACAAAGATTATTGACCAATTACACAATAATATTCACACATACGAAATTGATGAACTCCTTTGTCAGGTTTGCGCTTCATTGGCATCCACAGATTATGATTATTATAATCTTGCTAGTCATTTGTGTATTTCAAACCATCAGAAAGAAACAAGTGACGATTTTATTAATAATTATACTAAAATTTACAATAACAATGGAGGTTATTTGAGTTCTGTCTTCATGGATATTATTGTCAAACATGGAGAACACTTCAAATCGTTTGTAAATTATGAAAATGACTATTTGATTGACTATTTTGGGTTTAAAACCTTAGAGCGCGCGTATTTGATGAAATATGATGATAAGATTTTTGAACGAATTCAACATCTTTGGCTGCGCGTTGCGATTCAAATTCATGGCGAAGACTTGGAAAAGGTAGAAGAAAGCTATCATGCTCTTTCACATAAACTGTTTATTCATGCAACACCAACACTCTTCAATTCCGGGACAACTCGTCCCCAATTGAGTTCATGTTATTTGATCGGTATGGAAGATGATTCTATAGATGGTATTTTTAACACATTGCATGATTGTGCAGCAATCAGTAAATGGGCTGGCGGCATTGGTCTTCATATTCATGATATACGTGCGAAAGGTTCTAAAATTGTAGGTACAAACGGCTCATCAAATGGATTGGTGCCAATGCTGAAGGTTTTCAATAATACTGCGCGCTATGTTGATCAAGGAGGTGGTAAAAGAAGTGGAAGTTTTGCCATGTATCTGGAGCCATGGCATGCGGACATTGAAGACTTCCTTGAACTCCGAAAAAATCATGGAGACGAAGAAATGCGAGCGCGAGATCTCTTCTATGCGTTATGGATTCCGGATTTGTTTATGAGAATGGTTGAAACAGACGATTACTGGTATCTAATGTGTCCAAACAAGTGTAAAGGGCTTTCGGAATTGTATGGCGAAGACTTTAATAAAAAATATATGAATTACGTCAATGAAGAAAAATATGAAAAGAAAATTAAGGCGCGTGAACTTTGGTTTCAGATTTGTGATAGTCAGATGGAGACAGGGACACCATATATGTTGTATAAAGATGCTTCGAATAAGAAATCAAATCAGAAAAATCTTGGTGTAATCAAATCATCTAATTTGTGTACTGAAATTATTGAATATAGTAACAAAGATGAAACAGCGGTTTGTAATCTAGCCTCCATTAGTCTAAGTTCAATGGTAAATGAAAGAACAAAAGAATTTGATTATGAAAAACTAGAAAAAACAACCAGCATTGTAACAGAAAATTTGAACAAAATCATTGATGTAAACTTTTATCCTACAATCAAAACGAAACGTAGCAACTTCAATCATCGTCCAATTGGTATCGGTGTTCAAGGTTTGGCGGACGCGTTTGCTAAAATGGATCTTGATTTTGATAGCGATGAAGCTCAGCTTGTAAATAAAGACATATTTGAAACTATTTATTACGCCTCGCTGAAGAAGAGCAATGAACTCTCAAGAGCCAGAAACAGAAGTGTATCAATATTACAACAAGAATTTATGTTTGACTTGTACAGGAAAATCCCAGGGTATTTTGAATGGTTCATAGAAGTATTCAAAAATAACTATTATGATTCTAATTTCAGATATTTCAATTCCGGAGATAATGAGATTACAGAACATGTGACAGATAACTATCACAAAGCAAAATCTTGCATTCGCGAAGTATTTGGAGATGGATATTACAAAGTTATTGAAAATTACATTGCAACACAAGAAGAAAAATATGGACAGAATACGAATAAATATGATGATATTAACTCATCAATCAAAGATAGTATTACCAAAAATTCGCATAATGGCGCATATTCGACATTTGCCGGTTCTCCATTGAGTGAAGGTAAGTTCCAGTTTGATTTATGGAATGTTGAACCATCTAATCGTTATAATTGGGAAGAGTTACGCGAAGATATTATCAAATTTGGTGTTAGGAACTCACTATGCGTTGCTCCGATGCCGACTGCCTCTACAAGTCAGATTCTTGCAAATAATGAATGCTTTGAGCCGTTTACAAGTAACATTTACTCAAGACGCACATTGGCGGGAGAGTTTGTAGTAATCAACAAATATCTGATGAAAGAATTGAAAGAAATCGGGTTGTGGAATGTTGATATTAAAAATGAAATTATTGAACAGAAAGGTTCTATTCAAAAAATAGATTCAATTCCACAAAAAATAAAAAATAAGTATAAGATTGTCTGGGATATGTCAATGAAAAGATTGATTGATATGGCAAAAGAACGAGGTGCATATATTTGCCAAAGTCAATCAATGAATCTATGGGTCGAAGATCCAAATTATAAGAATTTAACTTCAATGCACTTCTATGCTTGGCGTTCTGGATTGAAAACCGGTATTTATTATTTGCGACGAAAAGCGAAGCATGCCGCACAGCAATTTACAATTGAGCCAACAAAACAAATGTCATCAAATGTTAGCAAGGAAAATATTTCGCATACTCAGCCTAAAGAAGATGAAGTATGTGAAATGTGTTCAGCATAAATTATTTCCAAAAATTGAAATAAAAATATATTGATGAAAAAAATAAAAAAATTGTAAGTATTTTATACAACATTATTTCAGAAATAATATTTTTTGTTACAATATATGAACCAATGTATATTCCTAAAATGCTAGAAATTATCACTCTCAATGAAATCCCCCATTGTATTTCATCCCAGTAATTTTTCACTCCCAATATGGATTGTGGAAGAAGTTGCATCAACATGGATACAGAAACTGCTTCTTTGAAACTTAATCCAGAATAGATCAAAAGTGGTACACTTAATAAACCAGCACCAATACCAGTTGCTCCCATACTTATTCCTGTTAGTATACCAATAAATGAGTCTATAACAACTCGGCTTATCATACTATATTAATTTAATCAGAGATTTTTTAATTTAAAAGATTTGCGATGAAACTCTGAATGTCCATATATTTTGATACCGTCAACATGTGCCTTTGTCCCATAACCTTTGTTCGATAACAGTTTATATCTGTCTTCATACTCCGGATTTTCATTCACAAAATCTTTAATATATTTGTCTCTTGACACTTTCGCCAATATAGAGGCCGCGCTTATTTCTTTGTGCAAAGTATCACCTTTTACTATGCATTCATATTGAATTGCGTACAAGTTATCTTTGTACAGATAAGTAAACGGTTTAAAATAATTTCCATCTACTAGAATTAAAATACTCTTCAATATTTGACTTTTTTCTATCGCGCGTTCTTCATGATCGGGATTGTTCATCAATTGCTGAATGACATTGTATATACTTTTGTGCATGCTTCTTTGGGTTGCTTGTAATATGTTATATTTATCTATTTCCTTTTCTGAGGAAAAGTCAATGCTGTAATAATTACAATTTTCAATGATATAATCATTCGCTTCATTAATTTTTTTTTTGGAGGTAAATTTTTTACTGTCTTTCAGAATACTTTTATCGAAAGCCTCTTCGTTTTCTGGTAAGATAACCGCACTTGTATAAACAGGACCAAACAGTGGGCCTCGCCCCGCTTCGTCAACCCCAATGAATATTTGTCTTTTTTCTTCCATTTAGAATCTTTTTATATTTAGTTTACATTCTTTCTCATAAATCAATTTTATAATATAAATTATATATATACATAATTTATATATGTTATTCAAAACAAATTTGATTGAAATACTGCTTTTATTATCAGTTGTTATTTTGTTTGCATGGATTGGAGTGGCTAACCAAGGAATAGTTCCCTATAATTTAGATATTGTAGAGAGCATGACACCAGGAACAGAAGTTCCTGGTTGTTCGGGTCATTCAAATGTCCCTGGATGCCATGATACTATTTATTCGGATTACGACCCTTATAGTTATGACTCTAATTACATCTTAAAAACACAAGTAGTTCCCCCTGTATGCCCAGCCTGCCCAAGCGTAATTAACAGTCACAATCACGGAGATAATTTATATGATGGTTTGGTAGACGAAAGTGGAAACTCTATTGTTCAAACCTCGACTGAAGTCAATGAGAAAACACAAGTGTCAAATACTTCTGTTGAAAATACCACCATTAATACCGATAAAAGTGATACAAAAAATGAGCCCAGTAAAATGAACAATTCATTTGAAACTAATAATGGTTTATCTGATGCAATACTCAAAAGACAAAGAGAATTTTATGACAAAGAGAACGCGTCAGAAACAGTATCTGGTCAATGCCCACCGTGTCCTGCTTGTGAAAGATGTCCCGAACCAGCATTTACTTGCGAGAAGGTGGTGAACTATAAATCACCAAGTTCAAAACAATACTTACCTATGCCTGTTCTAAACGACTTCAGTTCTTTCCCGTCTGCTTCTTCTTAAATTTTTGAGTGATACGTTTGGTCTTACACTTCTGATTGACGTTAAAAGTTTTACATTTTGTTTCATGTGGAACAATTTGTATAACACATTTAGATTTTATTCCGTATAATGGTTCAGTACAACCATTTTCCTTTTTGGGAATAAAATTCTTCATTTTAATAGTTTTGTTGCACCTTGCGCGAAAATGTTCATATCGTTCTTTAACATCACAGTAAGTAAGACCACTTTTTTTCCCAAGCATTTTATTGATTAACTCGTGTAAATCGTATATGTATTTTGAGAACGTGTACCGATTTTTCATGTGTCTATTTAAAAGTGGAAGTTTTTTAAAGTTCTGGATCAAATTAATTCTACAGTACTTGCAAGGTAAAACATATTTCAAATTCTGAACCCAACTCTTATATTTTTTTTGCTGTATCTTTGTGGGAATATTTGGATAATTAAAACTAATTGCGTGCAATGAATGCCATAACCCTGGTCCCCATACTGCTGTCAACATTCCATCTTTACTTTCGTAATCTTTTCTAGTAAAAACTTTTGATTTAGTTTTCTTCATTATACTATTTTAAGAAAACATTTTCAACATAATATTATATTCACAACATCATTGGTATATGTGGTTAATTTTTTCTTTTAAGACTATATGACTTTTATTAAATGGAGTTAAAATATTGATATTGTATTTAATGAATATGATGTTAAAATAATAAGAATGGTCCTGTTCAATAATTTCATATTTACCGGTTTTCACATTTTTTACAATCATTCGTAATATCAACAATTATATATTGTGAATAATATATATGAACTTCATTTATATTATTTTGTTTGTATCATTATCAATAGGGTCTTTCTTTTTGGCTTATACAGTTTTTACGAGATATCAACAAGAAAACACCCAACCGAGTTATATCGAAAACAATGAATTTAAAAATAAACAGTCAACAACCAAAGGGAATCTTTTTTTTTTTTATGCTGATTGGTGTAATCATTGTGAAAACTCAAGACCAATATGGGAAAATATAAAAAAGGACAATGACTTCCATAACTTTAATTTGAATTTCATAGATGTTGATGGAGATAATAAAAAAAATAAAGAACTATTAAAGCATTACAAAATTCAAGAGTATCCTACAATAATTTTGGATCAAAATAATAAAAAATTTATTTTTGATGCCAACCTGACAACTGAGACGTTAAAAAAATTCTTGTCGTCTGTTTATAGTTGATGTTATCTCATTCAATTTTTGTTGATTTACCGTCTTGAATCGGTATCTTATCAGTGGAGCCCTTATCAGCAAGATTATCAGTATTATTATATTCATCCTTATTTATAGAGTTTTGTATTTTTCCAATAATTACATCAATACGAGCTGTCGTTTGACAACATGTTGCATATGTTTCTTTCAATGCTCTCAAACCGCTCACACTCCTGACCAAAGAACCATCTAACCGTTCTGTCATTTTATCATCATCTGCTTTAAGTTTTAATGCGGAGTTTATTACCAAATTTATTTTTTTAATAGTTTCATTTCGGTTGTCTTGTCTTCGCCATCTTCTTATGAACTCCGGTACAAGACTTTCATATTCAATATTTAAATAGGGTCCGCGCGATATTAGTTTCTGATTTACTTGTATATGTTCTAATACTTTCAGGTTGACCAAAACTTCGTCTATATCCATATATTTATTAAAAACACTATAATATATAATTATGAATAATATACCGAGATTGAATATAGATGAACTGTATGAGTCAAAACAAAAATCAGATTTAGAGAAAGTAAATATTTTTAACAAATTGTTAGAAAAGATTCACTATAAAATTAAAATTGCATCCAGGCAAAGGAAAAATAATCAATTTTGTCATTATGTAATGCCGGAGATTCTCATTGGATATCCAAATTATAATTTTGAAGAATGTTTATTTTATATAATATCATGTCTGGAAGCGGATGGATTCTTAACTAAATATATTCATCCGAATCTTATTCTCATTTCTTGGCGACACATTGTCCCCAAATATGTTCGTGATGAATACAAAATAAAAACAGGAAATATTATTGATAAGTTTGGCAATACGATTGTCGATAAACCACCACCATTGGAAAAGTGTGTAAAATTATTGGATGAACCTAAAATATCTACTACTAACTCATCGCCCGACAATAATTATAAACCGTCCGGTAAATTTATATATGACAAAGAGATATTGAAGAAAATTCAAGAAATATTATAATTGTACTACGTAAAAAAGTTACTGAGATTATTTATGAAGCTTTTTTGTGCTTTTTCACCTGTTTTGGTCAATGAGGAATTTTGGTTATTGGAAGAATTTACTTTGATATTATTGCTGTTTCCAGAATCAACATTCAATAGTATTTTGCTTTCATTCACAACCGCTTGTTCTTGAGAAGGGTTCACAACATTTTGAATATTGGATTTATCTACACCATCATCATAAATGTTATTTTCTTTTACTTCTTTTTCGCCGCCAGTATTTTCTCTCTGATCATTTTGTTCCGCTGAAGTTAGAATCGAAACCTCAGAATCGTCTTGTGAAATCGTTTCGGTTAAAGGTGGAGGAGGTTCGCTCATATTTTCAAAACTGTTTGACGGTTGGGTTTGAGGAGGTGTTGGTGCTGCTTGTAGTACTGGTGGAGGTTCGCTCATATTTTCAAAACTGTTTGACGGTTGGGTTTGAGGAGGTG
>MDTB01071068.1_pt1 | contig 33476 bp, 32 predicted proteins | sample 811161 | NCBI WGS metagenome assembly MDTB01 (sample SAMN05326650, study PRJNA326480) | marine metagenome | isolation source: seawater | place: Mediterranean Sea | collected 2009 | reverse complement strand
TGGGCCCGCCTGGATTCGAACCAGGGTCAAATGCTCCCAAAGCATCTAGCATAGACCAGACTAACCCACGGGCCCCTATGGGTCCCCAAGGCATCTCTTGAATGAACGTTACTGGAGAATCGACCAAGAGTTATTTGGATTTCTAATAACCATAGAAGATGTTTCTAGAAGTTCCATCAACCTCTCTGCAGTTATATTATTGAGGTTTAATGAGACCATTGATTCATTTACTGAACTGAGAGTGATAGAATCGTCGTGGAGTTTTGCAAGTGACAAAATTTTTTGTATATCGTCACTGCTATATCTCTCATTGGAGCTTTTAGATTTCTCATATGATGCCAATCTAGATGACAACTCCCTGATAATTTCCTTGGGAACATTTGCTTCGGACACCGCATCCCTTAACTCGGAAGATGAAGAGAAGGATTTGATAGTTGACAGTGATGTCTTTTTGTTACATCTCGGACAATTGGCATTTGAGTTAGCCCTAGATCCAAAATTCCTACCACATTGGCATCGAATCATTACCCAACTATCTCCCATGGATATAGGTAAAAATCCAAGGTACAAGAGGTTGACTGATTAATCCGAACCCAGACAGAGTACTATGAGTGGAGTTATTCAAGGGGTCGGTTGGGTAGTTTCTCTTGTCTTATTTGCACTATCGTTTTATTCTATAATCTCATCCGGAGAAGTAGGCTACCAATCATGGATTTTCCTACTTTTAATACCATTTTTCGTAGCATTAGCCTTATCGTCTAAGAGGGGAGAAATTAATGGGAATAATATCTCAGAAAAATGGGAAGAGGATGATAAAAACGATGATGAGAATAACCTGCAAGCGGGAGATTTCGGCTTCGATACACCCGTTCTTTAATCAAACAAGGCGAAGGGTTTCTAGGTTATCTGGCGCATATGTCTGTACTTTGAATCTCTCTCTAAGTCCCTTTCTGAAGGCATTGCAAGTTTGTGGGTCGCCGTGGTGGCAAATTATCTTCCTAGGAGTGGGATTTAGTGCTTTTACATAGTCCATTAGCTGATTTCTATCCGAATGTCCACTAAAACCATCGATAATTACCATGTTACAACGAACATCTATCATCAGCGTCTGGCCTTTGTCAACCAACGGAACTTGTGAGTGTCCATCTTGGAGCCTCCTCCCTAGAGTTCCTGATGCCTGATACCCTACGAAACAAAGTGTATTTCCGGGTTCTGGGGCCCAGTACTTGAAATATTCCACAATGGGGCCACCTGTCATCATTCCACTTGTTGCCAAGACAATGCAAGGTGTTGGGTCTAGAAGTATTGATTCTCTTTGTTCCCTAGACTCGACTTGCTTGAACCACTTAGAATTAAATGGATTTTCAGACCCTCCTCTTAACATCTTTCCTCTGAGATCCTTATTCAAATAATTGGGATGGCTAGTGTGGATAGCTGTCGCCTCTGAAATCATTCCATCTAGCCAGACAGTAACTGGTGTAACCTTCTCAGATTTGAATAGTTCATCAATGGCCATCATTACCTCTTGAGACCTACCAACAGCGAAGACGGGGCAGAAAATTTTACCCTTCCTTGATAGGGTATCTATGATAAGATCCTGTAGATCTAGCGTGGCTTGTTGCCTGGTTGGTTGGATACTTTGCGGGCCACCATATGTAGATTCTATTACTAGTGTGTCGACCTTGTTGAATCTAACAGTGGCCGCATCAAATAACCAAGATTTCTCATATTTTATATCTCCAGAAAATAGTAGTTTATGCTCTGTTCTACCCTCTCCAATTTGCATATAGACACTAGAAGAGCCAAGAATATGTCCAGCGTTTTCCATTGTCATTTTTATGTCGGGAGCTATGTCGGTCTTCTCACCCCAATTTACATCGACAACATGTTTGATACACTCCTGAATATCGGATCTCGAGTATGGTGCTTCGTTTCCTTCAGCTTGTGCCACTTTAATATAATCCATCTGTAACAGTGTCATTAAGTCCCTAGTTGGTTGAGTACAGTAAACCGGGCCCTTGTAACCGTATCTGAATAATACCGGAAGCATCCCTATATGATCGACGTGGGCATGTGTGATAACAACTGCATCGATATTATCCAAGGGAAGCATCTCTGGGGCGGCAAAGAAAGGTTGGACCTCGCTTCTGTTGTTGGTTGGTTTTGCACCACAATCCACGAGAACCTTGGACTCATTGGTAGTTACAAGATGCATCGCTCTTCCAACCTCTCTGTATGATCCGAGAGCCGTGACTCTAACCCATGATGGACCAGGCCTCTGGGGCCTGTATATTCTAGTGCCGAATTTTCTGAGTAGGGTTTTCCTTTCGTCAGCTAGTTCCTTTCTGAATCTCCTAATGTCTGTCTGTGTCCTACTTTCTCTTGCGGGTGCCCTAACAACGTTTACGAGCCATCCAATCTCATTTCTGAGCTGTTGGATATTAGTTCCTTTCTGACCTACTGCTGACTTAGGATCGTCGGCTTCTATTGTGACTTCAGATAAAGCTGGATCTAGCCAAATTCGTCTAATTAGGGCCTCATCCGGCATTATTCTTGATACTGCATCATTCACCTCAGTCTCACTTGAAAGTAGATCCGAATGCGGCCTGATCACGACTCTTCTTCTGATCGCCTTGGCTATCTTAACCGTAAGACTTTGTCCCCCTGCCCCTCCAAATGATGCTGGCTCCCTAGTAATAACAGAAATGGAACCAGCTTCTAGGTCAACTTCATAGTCTATTCCTTCGGGAATAATTTTTCCAATTTTGTTCTTGATTTCTGAGAAAGTAAGTCTCATTATTTCACTTCCTGCTCACGCTAGCTTTCCTGTTAAATACAGGTTAGTGCACTAAGCGTGAGTTTCAAATATTTTTAATGAGGTTGGAAACCTCGTCTTCAGACAATTGTCTGTAGCCAGATTCTGGAGTAATTACGGCGAGATCCATGCCATTGCCACTAGCCGCATCTCTCTGTGCTGATGCTAAAAGTGCCTTTGCGGCGACCCTAAGGGCTTCCTTCTCAGACATGTTGAGTTTGAATTGATCTTCAAGAACCCCATACATGTAAGGACTTCCTGATCCTGTAGCGCAGTAAACATCTGGTATGGATCCTCCTGCGGAGTCTATGCTGTAGACACTAGAGCCTGAACTGTCAACTCCTACGATAAGTAATTGCACATAATGTGGCCTACCAACTAGAATATTAGCAGTTAGTGTTGCAGCTCCTTTCACGGTCATCGGTTTCCCCTGTTTAAGCTCATATAGCTTCAACTCTGCAGAGAGAGTTCTGGAGAGAGATTGCGCGTGGCCCACAAGGCCAGCAGTGGTTAGAGCAACGTAGTCTGAAATATCGAATAATTTCTTGACACTCTTGTTTGCGATAAAGTGACCCATGGTGGCCCTATGATCAGCGCCGACTACTACGCCACCATCAAAGGTAATTCCAATGGTACTAGTACCTGTCTTAACTGCATCAAGTGTTGGGTCCATAGTGTCACCGCCGGTTAGTGCCGACAGCCTCTTCTCAGGACAGCCCCTTATGAATCCGACGGGACCAAGGTTTGAGAAAACCCCCGACATGCTGTCCAGATCTGAGCATGGGACCGGATAAATCAAGGAGCATCTGTATTTTGCATAGCCGTGGCAAGAGCAGGCCGTAAGGAGCCGAAGTGGATTGAGGTTAGAGAATCCGACCCAAATGTAGACAGAATGGCCCCAGGGCAAGATTATCACGATCTCGCTACTTCCTATCCCGATGCACCCGTGCCAAGAGTCGCTGGCGATGTTGTTATCAGAAGGTGCGAACTTGATGATTTGACTGGGATATCTGAGTTGATGAATTGGATCTCTGACGGGGATATGGTAATTGTTAAGATGGGCGAGATAATCAAAAACGACCTAGAGCTAAATGTAGCTGTAAATAAAATCCAAAGATTTGTTGAGGGCGATATAGCTGGCGAGGTTGTCAGGCTGGGGGATAGGCGTTTACTACTTCTTCCTTCTAGCTTCACAAGTGGAATTAATAATTGAGGGTCATTATGGAGAGTCAGATAGGACAGTCATGCCCAATTTGCGGGGTAGATGATAGTCTTAAGATGTTAGCACACACTTCTGAAATACCGTATTTTGGAGAACATACACAAATCACAATGTCATGTCAAAGTTGTGGTTGGAAGGTCACTGATTTTATCCCTGCTGAGGGAAAGAAGGCCAGTTCCTGGAAGTTAGAAGTAAGTTCTGAGGAGCACATTAGTTCTAGGGTGGTCAGATCGTCCTCATGTACCGTTAGGATAGTTGATCTTGGCCTTGAAGTAACTCCGGGTTCGAGTTCTACAGGGTATATATCCAATGTAGAGGGCGTTTTAGATAGATTCTCAGATGCAATAGGCACGATTAGGAGACAGGCAGATGCGGAGGAAGATAGAGATATTTTGAAAAAATGTGATGAGCTTCTTTCGAAGATTGACCTGGTGAAAGATGGTCATCTGACTGTAACTTTGGAACTCCTTGATCCTGTCGGCCATAGTCAAATTCTACACGATGAGGCCGTATCTTCTGATATTACAGATGAGGATGCAAGGAAATTAGACCCAGGCCCGGTATATCCTGTTTTTGATGTTTCGAGTGAATAATTATGATGAGTCGTGAGAAATGAACTCATTGGTCCTATCTCTCCAATATTCTCTTCTCTCAGAGATTTCTTCCAACCACGTGGAAGCTTTGTTAATGCATAATTTCTTGATTTCCCCGGCTAGCATTATCCCACTTTCGTAATCTCTCTTAATCTCAGCTAATGCAGAGTCTTCCTCCTCAAAGAAGAACTTCAGGTACTGAAATGAGATATCTTTGGAGGAGTCACCGCCGAGTCTTCTGTGTTCCTCAACAGTAGATTTCCCCCCGCTAACAGACCTATTGATCTTCTTTGACATCGACTCGATCGAGTCTGTCATGAAAATCGTAGTTTCCGGTTTTGAAGACGACATTTTACCGCCTGTCATTCCAGGGGCGAATCTATGATAGGTTGAGCAGGGAGGCATCAACCCCAGGCCACCTAGATTTCTTTCAAGTCTCAACAGCTCCGTTTTTATTAGATTCTTATCTGCCTTCGTTGCTCCCGGAACATCAATTGTCCCATGCTTGGGATTGGATGAAAAGTCAGCGAAGCCCAGAAGAGATATCAAATCAATTATTTTGCTGAAGATCGCCTCCCTTGAAGATCGATCTAGCTTGCCGTTACTATCAATACCGAAAATTGCAGAATTGTCAGGTTGCATAGACAATGAGACAGTCAAGCCTCCTGATTTTTTCTCCTTGATATTAAACCAATTTGTCTTACCAACAATATCTCTTGTAAGTCTGAGATGTGGATCCTGATCAATTCCAACAGGGACTACGATAGGTCTGAGGCCACCAAAATCGTCAAGCTGTGGGTGGACAATGTCGCCTACTTGTACTAATGGTGCCTGAACGTGAGCTAAATTAGTCTCGCCTGTAAACCCGTAGATAGACTCAAATTCGGATAGATTGGTTCTCTTACCTAATGTGAAACCAAGTTTCTGAACTTCTGGCCTAGAGCTCTGGAAATAAACTTCGGTCTCTGATGGATCTAAGCCCAAGGCAGCATAGTTTAGGACATACTCCTCTAAGGCGGTCTTTCTCCCTTGGACTATAGAAGTACCACGGGTTGCTAATGCTTCAAGATCAGCTACTGCAACGGTTATATCTGCTCCGTGAGCTTGAAACCACTTAACTTGCTCAATTACCATACTATGACCAAGATGCATCCTTCCACTGGGCATTAAACCAGTTAGCACGCCCAGTGGCGTCTTATCCCTAATGGAACGTATCGCTACATCTAAATCCCTATGAGCGAAAACAACACCCCTACGGTGTAGCATGCCCGGATTGGGAATTGTTCCTTGATCGACCATTTCAAGTCCGAATTGATTGACAATTCTGGCGTAATCGGTTTCTCCGTCGGTAGACCATGGGTCAATACCGACGTACTCGTTCATGAGTGTTGGAATGTATGGCCCTCAATCAAGTCATCGCTGTTAATGGACCCAAAATGCCCAACCGAAGGTGCAATAGGTTGTTGCCAACCCCAATCGAATATGAAATTAGTACATTGCTTTGGAGCTGGCTTGGTTGGATCATATGTGGCTAGAAAACTAGCTGAAAGTGGATGTCTTGTACATGTTTATGATATTGAGCCCAAAAATAGTATGTTTGATTCTTACACAAATATCACTGTTAATACTGGAGATATTTTTTCTTATGACCTAGAAGCTCTTGGCAATGAGCCTGTATTCGTGAATATGTTACCTGGCGAAATTGGCCATAAACTTACAATGAGGCTTGCTCGTGTAGACGGACGGCGAATAGTAGATCTCAGTTTTAGCGAAAAGACTCCTGACACGCTCATAAAAGATAGTATTGGTACAGGGACTAAAGTCCTGTGGGACGTTGGAATAGCTCCAGGGTTGTCAAACATGCTCCTTTTCGAGGCATATGGAAAATTAGGAAGATTGATGTTAGCAGAAATAAGAGTGGGTGGCAATCCCGCTGAAAAAAATGGCGGATGGAACTACATGGCTCCATTTTCTCCTAAGGATGTAATAGCAGAGTATACCAGACCTGCTAGAGTAGTCAGGGAAGGAGTAATGGTAACTGTACCCGCGCTTACCGAGAGGCATACAATAGAGGTTGAGGGCAGAGGCACCATGGAAGCATTTCTCACAGATGGGCTTCGTTCGGTGATGAGGTCCATACCAGCAGAGAGAATGTCTGAGTATACGGTCAGATGGCCCGGACACATAGAGAAGTTCGTCAGTGAAAGAGAGTCGGACTCACTTGATTTAGAGGAGTTGATTAGTGATTGGCGTTTTGATTCAAAAATCCCAGAATTTACTTGGATGGAAGTTTCTGCTGTAGATCATCTCGGAAATAGTATGGACTGGATTGTGCGTGATTCTGGAGGTGATGACGGATCTTCAATGGCTCGAACCACGGGACTTGTAACAGTGGGATGTATTCAGGCATGGATTGAGGATCCTCGTATGCTTGGACCCGGAATACATGCTCCAGAGAGCATCCCAAGAAATGTTGTCTTTTCGATTATAGAAATGATGAGGGAAAATGGAGTAGAGATTATTGGCCCGTTGGTCGATTAATTTTTTACATGTGAATATGGAATTAAACCATTATTCTTCTAAATCGTCCATTTCCACTATCTTCTTTACTATGACTGGAACTGCTATTAGGACCGATAGTGCAATAATAGGTAGGCTCCAATTAATCTCCTCTGTAGAGGGCCTTTCCACTAACCATGTGAAGGTCAATATCGATTCTTGAAAGTCCGAAGACCACTGAAAGAGATTTGTTGTGTGGTGTCCAACCACAGTAATAGCATGATGTAGGTCATTGAACGTATACATTGGAGAATATGAGAATTCATCGGGCATATCCTCGATTGTAACCTCTACATATGATCCAGGCATCACTGTAAATAGAGCTCCATTTTCATGAGTCCTCCACCCATGATCCAATTTCCTATCTGTGATACTCAGATCTGGAAATTGTTCTCCTTCATTGTCGTAAACTTCGATAATGTTTTCATCGATCTCCAAAATAATCGTTCCTGGAACGTCCCAAGCATATGGCGATGTTGGATTAGAGATAATTAAACTATTATCTTGAGCATTAACTTCGATGTTGCCACTGGAAATTTCATGCAAATACCATTCACCCCAAGTAGTGAACCATACGTCTTGTTCTTCAAGCCAAGTCATCAAATCTTTATCTTCTCTGACTTTGATGTCATCAACCCTCGCCCTCCACCAAATACTGACTAGGGAATCTTCTTCAGCAGATTCCAGTAATTCCTTGTTCGCAGAATTCTTTTCCAAGCTACCCCCATTTCTAGAGAACGATACCAATCCTTCCGGAGCATTTTGAATCATGTCGCCTGTAATTAAGAAACCAGAGTTCACCAAAGCAAGAGCGGTTTGATTGTCTAGATAATCACCGGTTATACCGAAAGAGATTGGATCTTGTCCCCACTTAGAAGAGTCGGTGTGAGAAACCAAGTATTCTTTACATGCTTCAATAACCCAGTTTTCTTCTTTCGTATCTACATCTTCAAATCCGTGACATCCGAATTCATCTCCATTTTCCATCCTCTCGGGCCCAATTAGGTTAGTTAGCCATCCATCATCGGACCATTCTCCTGCAACACTAGGCGAAAGGATAGGAATTAGAAACACTGAGGCCAGTATTAGTGAGGTTGCCTTGCGCGATGGCATGCACATGCCAGAGGGTAAATGTCTAGAATACTTGTCATTGCATCACAAAGAGTGAAATGGCATTCTCTGTCGGAGGGGCGTGGCTGAGCTCACTGCAGAGGATATTCGTTCATTCTCTCACCTAGCGGATATTGGAGGCACTGAAAAGGCCTTTTCAATTCCTCTGATTTACCACTTTCTAATCAGGTTCCTATCCCCACTAGTTAGGTTCTTCTTCAATATTAATTATTCAGGACTAGAAAGAATACCAAGAAAGGGAGCCATGATAGTAACTTCCAACCATGTATCAAATCTTGATCCTATCTTCAAGATTCTAGCAGTCCGGAGACAGGTTTTTTACCTTGCTAAAGAGGATCATTTCAAGAAGCAACCTAACAGATTTATTATGAAGAGTAATGGGATGATTGAAACTTTAAGATCGGAGGGTGGAAGAGACGCACTCTCTAGAGCTCATGATGTGTTAAGCTCTGGATTTGCATTGGGAATATTTCCAGAGGGCACTAGATCTAGAAATAAGAAGCCTCCATTCCTACAGAACGGAAAGACTGGAGTGGCCAGACTTGCAGCTAGTTTCCCAGATATTCCCATAGTTCCAATCTGTATCATTGGCTCAAGGGAGGTAATGCCCCCCGGTGCGAACTTTATTCGGTTCTGGAAAGCCATAGATATCCATATTGGAGTGCCAGTAACATTCGGAGAATGGCTCGTCTCAAACGATGGTGGTGACTTCTCCAAGAGTCAATTGGAGACTTTAGGTTCGGCAGATGAACACGGGAGGAGCATGATAATGAAGTCCCTATATCGCAAGTTCACAGATCAATTAATGCGGACGATAGAAGAAATGGGAGCACCCTGAACAGCCGCATCCTTGAAGGACTGCCAACCTGACGAGAGGATGATGAAGCAATACTTGGACTTCCTCAGGAGGATTCTGGATGAGGGGTCTGTGAAGGAAGACAGAACAGGTACCGGAACTGTTTCTTTATTTGGGCATCAGATGAGATTTGATCTTTCTGGTGGATTTCCAGCAGTAACTACAAAGAGGGTTCATTGGCCCAGTGTTATCCATGAGCTTCTTTGGTTCCTATCGGGCGAAACTAACGTAGGCTATCTGAGAGAGAACGGGGTCAGAATCTGGAATGAATGGGCAGATGAGAATGGTGATCTGGGCCCTGTTTATGGAAAGCAATGGAGGCGATGGGAAACTCCTGACGGAAAGGTTGTAGATCAAATCAGTAATGCTGTTGAGATGATAAAGGAGAATCCTGAGAGTCGCAGGATAATAGTTTCTGCCTGGAATGTCGGGGAGTTGGATAGGATGGCACTTATGCCTTGTCATGCTTTCTTCCAGTTCTATGTCAGAGATGGTAAGCTATCTTGTCAGCTATACCAAAGAAGTGCGGATGCTTTTCTTGGGGTGCCTTTCAATATCTCTTCATACAGTCTCTTGACATGCATGGTTGCACAAGTTTGTAATCTTGAACCTGGGGAGTTTATCTGGACTGGGGGAGATTGCCATCTTTACAGTAACCACATAGAACAAGCTAGAGAGCAGATAAGGAGGGAGCCTCTTAAGTTACCTAAATTAGAGTTAGACAGTGATGTAGAATCCATTGATGAATTCAAATACTCTAGCATCAGAATTCTGGACTACGAACACCATCCTCATATTCCTGCTCCGATTTCAGTTTGAGGTCATAAAATGAATATTTCAATAATCGTTGCAATGGACGAAGATGGATATATCGGCCTGGGTAATGGTTTGCCTTGGAGACTCTCCAGTGACTTGACCAGATTCAAGAGACTCACAGAAGGTGATGGGTTTAATGCAGTAATTATGGGCAGGAAAACTTGGGATTCTCTCCCGAATAGCTTTCAGCCACTCCCAGAAAGACTCAATATCGTGATGTCGAGAGATACCGAATGGCACCACGATGAGGCTGATAATGCCCTATATCCTGGCAGAGCTATTGAGATAGCATATGCAGATGGGTGTGAAGAATGTTGGATAATTGGTGGCTCACAAATTTATGAAATGTTTCTTGAACAGGCCACAGAGATACATCTAACGACAGTACACACATCTGGTAGCGGGGACATTAAGTTTCCAACATGGGATAGAGAAAATTGGGTAGAAGAGGAAATCGAATATACAGAGATAGATGAAAATAATGAGTTCCGAACGACCTATTCAGTATGGAAGCGACCGTGAATGAATTTCGACAGTATTCCTAAAATTGTGAAGGGTTTTTCCGCTCTCATCGGTGGCTCATTCTTTTTCTATGTAGGGATTCTTCATTTTACAGATACCAGTTGGTTTGAGCCAATAGTTCCACCAATATTTGGATCGGCAAGGTTCTGGGTTTTGGCCAGTGGAGTGGCTGAAATATTAGTTGGCTTGGGATTAATAATCTCTAGCATTGAGATATTCTTTAGTTCGGGACATTATTTCAGGAGAAAGGCTGGTTTAGCTAGTGCCCTTCTTCTCGTAATGCTCTATCCGGCTAATCTTTACATGTGGACTTATGATATCGAATTAGGAGATGGTGCTTCATTATCTCCGACTGGACATATAGTAAGGCTACTATTACAAATTGGTGGAATTGTTATCAGTTTATGGATAGCTGGATTCAGGGATAATTTTACCGACTCCAGTGAGTAGTTTGATGCTCAAGTTTCATACGATGATTTCGGAAAATATCTCAAACCCACTCAGTTGAAGGGGTTTGTCGGGTCTTGATCTTCACGATACTCTGTAACTCGGATACCCAGATTTCCCCTCTTAGATTCTCTTTTCATTATCTTGTCCATCTTATTATGAAATTCTGTCTCCAAGTCGACCTTCATTGCTAAGGAATGTCCGAGTATGAGTATCAGTAGATCTGCAAGCTCTTCAGAAGCCTCAGATTGTGGTTTTCCTTTGGTTATGGCCGCTGATAATTCACCCAGTTCCTCAACTGTTAGAGCTAATCTGTAGCCCATATCATGACCATTATTCTCTGGGAATTGGAATGAGTGTTTATGATGGAATTGTGCTACTCTCCCCATCAGAGTATGCCAAGAGCCATCGGGATGAACAGACACGTCACTCGATATCCAGTCATCCACGGTCACTTTCCGATTCATGGTAGTCCGAGAGGTAGGTTAGAAATCAACTTTGACTTCTACTTTGTAAATTCTTTAACAAGAGATTTGATACATAAAGTGACTAGTTCCCGCATGGTGGAGGCAAGTTTGTCGACTGAGTGATGATCAATATTGGCTCTCGGGTTAGTGGGGTCTCTTCCAGAAGCCCAGTTAGAGGAACATGCGAGAGCTAAATGTGGAATCCCGGTCTCAGATATTAGTCTGCTTTCTGGCCCTAACGTCATACCAACAGTATCAGCACCGAGTCTTTCCAGTGCTGAAATTTCGGCGGGAGATTCGAATTGGGGACCCACGCATTGGGCAACAATGATTCCCTGTGGGACGGATCCTTGATTTTTTAGAAGAGATTTTGCGCAAATCGCTACAGCATCTGAATCGAAGGGCGAGGTCCTATCAGAATGATGAGCGTCGTCATCATAAAATGTCCATGGTTTGATGGATAAATCCAGAATATCTGAGGTGATGCCAATCTTGCCAGGCGGAAAATCTTCCCTCATTGAACCTACTGAATTGATACTTATTATTAGATCAGGTTTCATACTACCTACGGCCATTACATTTGCTCTGTGTTCAATCATGTGAGGGGGTTTTCTTTTCACACCGATTGAGTGGTGCCTATCCACTACCGCCACCATACCTTCTGGCAAATGGGATATTGTTACAGGGACTTCGCCCCAATCTGTTTCTACCCTAACGACAGTATTTTTGTCCGGTGATATGTCATTTGATAAGCTACTCATGCCGGTACCGCATAACACCGCTATGCGGGACATTGTATCACTCCATAATTCTAGAAATGAGATCGTATTTCTTACCGGAAACTGGCTTCCCTGCTTCTTTGAGCAATACTTTGAGTTGTGCTACTGTCATACTTTCGTAATCGATCTCTTCTTCAGGTTCCATTTCGGACTCCGAGTCAATGGTTTCATCCTCAATTTGGTCTTGATGTTGGGTATTGTCCTCGCCTTGTTCTAGTTCAGAAGCAGATTTCTTAGTCGCTTCCTCTTCTGCTATAATCTCCTCTAGTGTCGGGCCGTCGTTTGTAACAACCCCTGACTGTATTAATTGAGTTCTTCTGATCATAACCATCCTAATGGGGCTTATTTTTGAGGCCTCTTCTTTGATCAGGGCCTCGAGCTCCCCGTCCATAACTGATTTTTGCATGGAAACCCAAGTTGAGGAGGCGCCGGCTTTCAAAATAGTGTTCCTAGCAACGGACCTAATCTCATTCTTCTGACTTGACTTGACTCTTTCTCTCGTCAAAATTAACGGTTTGAATCTCACATAGAATCCGTCTTCTGTAACAACATCGACGGTGTCATCTATTTTGCCTCTATCCCTTCTTACTTGTCTTCGGACATGATCTTGCATCATCTGATGGCCAATGAATTCAGTAATTGCATCGCTTCCCAAAACATCAGAAACTCTGAATCTTATCTTGACATGCATCTTCGAGAAATCGCCATCAAGTTCATTCTGCATTATCTCATAATTTCTACCGATCAGCATTTCTGGCTCTTCTGCGATAGTCTCCCCGATAACTCTGTATGACCATGGATTTCTTGGCGCCCTTATGGAAAACCATCTCTTGGACTTCCACTTATCCCGTTGCCTTCGTGCCGCTGCTCTCGCCTTTGCTCCTTTTGCCATTACAACGACCTCATCATCGGGGGCTTCCCCGCTTGCGCCCCTCCGACCTACACTTAGTATTTGAAACAGGCCCTAATGACAACAATTTGGGTAAGTGACTATGAATGGTCGATTCCCGCCTGAAGATATGGGTATACTTAGGGCTGAGTGGAGGGTACATGCTTGTGAGCTTGACGATATAGCTCTAATCCAAAAATCCCTGGAGTGGTTATCAGGGATTGATGATTGTGTAGTTTGGGAAAGGGACAAGTCATTTCACGGACCATCGATAAGTACCGGCATTGTTAGAATCGGGACAAAAAAATTGGCTAGGGAAAGCCTAGGTAGGCTTGGTAGTGAAACTCTACTTCAATTACTTTCAGAGGGCATTGGGAGGAGGATTGACGATGACAAGAATTTGCATCTAAGGATCTCTCTTTCTAAACTTGTCAAAGGGGAAGTCAGGCTCTGTTTGAGAGATAGGAGTGAAACCTTCGTGAAGGGGATTTTCAAGATTGAATCCTATCCTGGAGATAATCATCTGAATATTATTACGGATTTAGTGAGAAGCATGACATACTAGATTTTCCGCTGTGAATAAGAGCAAGACTTCAAATGTGTTAGCCAAAAAGGAAGGACGATAATATGACACACGTAGTAACCTCGGCATGCGTTGATCACAAATACCAAGATTGTGTAGCCGTTTGTCCGGTGGAAGCATTCAGAGAAGCTGACAATTATCTGGTTATAGATCCAGATGAGTGTATTGACTGTGCGGCATGTGTTACTGAGTGCCCTGTTGAGGCCATATTTGCAGATACTGATTTGCCAGATGAATTTGAGAATTGGCTAGATAGAAATGAGGAAGAGGCACCGAACCTTCCAATTGCAGAAGGGGACTCACCAGTTCTAGCCTAGTTGTTAAAATTATCATTACATAGGTTCTTGAGTGGGCCGTCGTAGCAGTACACATGAGTACTACCTTCAACTTAGCAGAGATGCGTCACGGAACTGAGCTTTTGAAGAGAGGCTTTGCTAAAATGCAAGAGGGTGGAGTGATTATGGATGTTGTCACGCCTGAAGAGGCACACATAGCCGAGGATGCAGGTGCAGTTTCGGTTATGGCACTGGAAAGAGTTCCCGCAGACATTCGCGCTATGGGAGGTGTTGCCAGAATGAGTCATCCGCAGATGATTCAAGAGATAATAGAAACCACTAGTATCCCCGTAATGGCCAAAGCTAGAATTGGCCACAGTGAAGAGGCGCGGGTACTAGAACAATTAGGGGTTGACATGATAGATGAGTCTGAAGTCCTAACACCAGCAGATCCATTCTTTCACATACCTAAGAATGATTTTACAATCCCTTTCGTGTGCGGTTGTACAGACCTTGGAGAAGCAGTTAGAAGGATAGCTGAAGGAGCGGCTATGATCAGAACAAAGGGAGAGGCGGGGACAGGCAATGTTGTTAGCGCGGTACAACATGCTGTCCTAGTAAGTAAGGAAATTGAATATTTTAGCGAAGTAATTGAAGATCAACACAGCAAAAAATACGAAGATTCGATTTCATCGATTATGGAGGGATATAATCGAGTAAAGAAAGGATCGATATTTAATCTTCCAAGCAAGACGACACCTTTTGGAAAAATAGAAGAGTTGCGTTCTGAAGTGGAGTCTGTAGTTTCCGAAGTAGTACGGAAGAAGCGCTTGCCTGTTGTTACTTTCTCGGCAGGGGGAATTGCAACTCCAGCAGATGCAGCTTTGATGATGAATCATGGGATGGATGGCGTCTTTGTAGGCTCTGGGATATTCAAGAGTTCGGACCCGGCTAATACGGCAGAGGCCATCGTCATGGCTACTCACCACTACAACGATCCATCTATTGTTTCTGAAGCCTGTTCAATGATTGGTGAAGCAATGCCCGGACTTGAGATAGAGACACTGGAAGTGAGATTAGAAGAGAGAGGATGGTAATATTACTTCCTAGTTTTTCTAAAGGCACCAACTTTTCTAGATTTTCTTCTTTTTTGGGGAGTCGACGTATTTGCATTCGGGGATGCCTGTGGATCACCTGACATTGACCCACCTAGGGTTAATGAGCCCTCAGAAAGTAGCTTATCAGTGAGAGAGTCGGCTAGAATTTCGTCATTATCGGGTGTCTTTAGTGCTTCCCTTACAGACTCGTTATGATCCCGTATTACTCTAGCCCTTTCTTCTTTCCTTGTCTTCATTTCCTCTCTGGCCTCGTTGACCTCTTCTAGTAGAGCTTCAATTTCAGCATGTACGGAGTTGGCCAATTCTTTAGACTCTACGAAAATCTCGTGAAGTCGATCCCCCTCTGATCTAAGGAAGTCTCTTTCTTCGAGCATGGGTTTTACTTCTTCCCAAATATCGTCAGCCTCCTGATGTGCACTTTTCATTGCTTCGTGTTGCGCATCGGCTTCGGCCTTGAGCGATTGAATAGTGCCTTCTAAATCGCCAAGATCGATATTTATGGCCTCAAATTCAGCGGCTTTTGGGAGTAGTTCGTCTCTTCTAGATGCTAAATTCTTAAGCTTTCTAAGAAGTCTATTCTCAGCCTTGAGGGTTAGTGTGCCGTCCGTCATCAGCTTATTTTCTATTTGAGAAATCTCAGCAATCGCCTCCGATAGTTCAACCACATCAGATTTTGCCTTTCCTGCTTCATTTCTTTTGCCCTTCTTACTGTTGATTATTTCCCTAATTCTAGACTGTATGGCATCCCTCTGGGACTGATGGGATTTAGCTCTAGCCCTTACCTCTTTCTGCAGTGTTAATTTTTCCTCTATGTTGGATCTTATCTCTTTCGACTGCTCTTGAACTGAGTTTCTGGAATTGGCAGCTCTTCTAGCGTCCTCGTTATGAGATGCCCTCTGATCCCTCATTCTCCTAAGCCTGGCTTCCATTGCGTGGAGCCTAGTTTTTAGGTCATCATCGGGACCCTTTTCCTCATCGTTCACGAACGTGCGACAAGGTAGAAGTTCTTGAATGGACCTCATCAGAGTAATCCAAGTACTGAGCCCGCTAAGGGCAATAGTGGAGATGTAATAGCAATAAGAGCGCCAACCATGAACATTGCACCGACTGTCCTTCTAGTTCTTGTGATTAGATCGCTCCCCACCTGGACATTTAGTACCCTTCCAGAGATTAGATTGCCAGAGTCATCTTCCAGTCTCACCGTGACAGTAGCTTCGCCCTTGATAGAGGGCAACAGACTTTGCCAGATGATACTTGTACTATTTGTCATTTCTTGAATCATAGAAGATAGCGAAGAGGGATTAAGTGGATCTGATGACGATGCTAGCGGGGATGAATGTAATTTGTAAACGCATTCGTTGGGTTTGAAGTCCGGAGTTTGTATCTTCAAAACAAGATCTTTCGGCTCATCACTGGAATTGAGTATGAAAGCAAATAAATTTGCCTGGCCTACAACAAGATTCTCCATATCTACATCAAACCAGAAGCCTCCATCTGAGCTACTGATTCCTCTCCTCATTCTCATCCTATCATGCAATCTAAAAAATGGCTTACATTCACTTCTAGCATGTTGCAGTAGCCTATCCCAAGTTTCCTCACCCACTTCTGGGTGTTTGAAGAGTCCGTCTATTGCAGTAGGTTCGACCATCAATTCTAAATTTTTCCTGAACTCAGATTCAGATATTAGGGAGGATCTCCTCAAGTGAAGTAGTAAGAGCAGGGACTCTTGTAACTCAGAGATTGTGTAACCTTCTCTGAGTTCTGATCTAACATTTTTAAGATACTCGGTAATTCTTATTCCAAGTAGTGGGTCAATGTGTGCTTTAATCACATCATTAAACGGCCTGCTAAGTAACGCTGGGTGAATTGGAGGAGAAAATGCCTCGAGCATTCCCCATGGTTCTGACGCATTAAATCTAGATCTTATAGAAATAAGTTGGACCCCATAACCTGCCAATAGGGATCCAGTTGATAATGCCAATAGTACCGGACTAACCTGTTCTTGACCGGATGGGAACCATAGTGATAATGCGAGAAGAATTGATGAGATTGCAATCAATGATGAGATTGCTGTAACCTGTCTAATGGATCCATCTAACGTCGCTCTCATCTCAGCGTAACCATGTGAACTCCTGAATGTAAGGCCTGAGGAAGTTAATGCATCTGCTTCATAATGAAAAATTGTTCTTGAATAGGTCATCATTCTAAGCAAGATTGTTAATAGAAATATATCGGCAATTAGTATCAGTAATGCTGTGGCATATGTTGTTCTGACCAATGAGAATCCGCCTGCTGCTTCCCTTAGAGTATCATTCCACCAGTCTGTATCATTGCTACCGTATGACTGTGCGGCGCCAAGTAGGACAACAGCTAGCAACGGCAGGAATAGTACCAGTCTCGCCCCTCCGCTAACCAGTAATCTATCCAACCTCAAAAGTCCGGATTCTTTTGAGCGGAGTGTATCGTCCATCCAGGGAGTAGTGGATGTAGAAACATTGGAGAACGGAACTGAAGGAGCTGGTGGAGCAATACCTGATAGGTCATCTGCCATGGAGTCTAGATCCATATTTTCATTATCATTAATTGACATTGTAATTCTCCGTGCGTGATAGAATCCTCTTCATGAGAGATTCACTAATTTTGATTAATTCCCCATTGGAATATACCCCTTCTTCGCGAGCTTCTATCCTAGATCCTATTACTAGGCCTGTTAATTCCAGTGTCTTCGCATCTGTTGGCTGAAGAGCAATCACCTCTATTGTTGCTGAGGAACCAATAGGTAGGTGTGAAATAGGCAACAAAAACCCCACATTATCTGTCTTTATAGTACGCTTTACTGATGGAATTTTTTTACCTGCTGGAGTCTGTTCTGGATAGCCTAACATCCTATCTAGTGATTCCTCTAAATCAATTGACATACTATGCTCCATCTTACAGGCTGCGGCATCAACGTCTCCATCATATCCAATCACATCTGTAAGTAGGATCTGCAATAGGCCCTCTCTTCTTTTTATTCTAGCTGCAGTGTTAAATCCTGAAGGGGTAAGCCTACACCCCTTGTAAGGAACATATGTCAATAGGCCTCTATCAGATAGTCTTTGAATCATTTCCGTGGAAGAGGCGTTGCTAACAGACATTATATCAGCTAATTGGGAGGTCTTGACAATCGTACTTGGTTCTAAATCATAAATCTCAAAAATTCTCTTTAGATACATCTCTTCGAATTCACTTAGTTCAGTCATCTAAATCACCTCCAATAGCCATAAACTCACATCTGCATGCAGGGCACCTAGACATTATTGGCCTCTTGACCAATGGCACCTTTAGTAACTGATCACAAGATGGACAAGATAGTATATCGTTGTTTGACGTAGAGAAGATATCTAGTTTTTTTTCTGAAGCTTTACTTCCAGTTTGTTCTTCGATATCGGGTGGATTAGGAGTAATTTTGATTTCATCTCTTACCCCAACTTCGAAGCTGTTTGAGCATGCAGGGCATCGCACTCTCCCTACATGATCTCCTGGTATGCTGAGTCTTTGACTACAAGTTGGACATGATGCCTCTATGTTATCACGCTCCCTCCTTTTCTCAATTCTAGAAGTGGAGTCTAGGTTCTTATTTTCGGTGTCAGGTGTCCTTTCTGTTGCAACTCTCCAGAATGCGAGTAATATCATCATCAAAACTAGTCCGGATACTGCACCCAATAGGGCCGCAGTTGGGTCGAATGGTATCTCTAAACTATCCGAAGGCCCCTGATTAGCCTGAATCGCTATACTTCCAGAGGAGGTGCTTATCTCAGATGAAAATTTTACTTGCAGGGCTGTGGTACCTTCATCCTGCCAATCAGGGACAGTCAATGATATCGATTTTTCCTCCCCTACATTTATTTGAATCATTGATAATCCAGAACCACTGTAAATATATCCATCTGAGACCCTAGATAGTGAAAGATGACCGGGTAGAGAATCTGAATTGCCTGTGTTGGAAATTAAACATGTGATAGTTAGTGTATCTGAGATTTCTAGAACAACTGGGCTCTGACTACATGAAGAAATTTCTATTATGGGCTGGGGTCTAATTAGTGTTACATCTAAATCAGGAATTTGTCCTGAATTCCAGTTTAATGGGACAACAGAAATTTCTATCCTGTCCAGTTCCGGACTGGGATCATAAATTTGAATATCGAGTTGCCTTATACCTTGGTTGAGTGTAATCGTAAATTTCTGTAGTTCGTTGGAAACGCCAGAATCAAATTCACTTATTGAAATTTGTACATTTCTTTCCGGCCCATCTGTTAGAGAAATCCAGTAGTCGATTAATAATCCATCAGAAACAGACCAGTCGCTTGATGAAAGGCCCACTCTAACTTCCTGTTGCGGAAGAATAGTGAGTGTATGGTTTCCAGATAGTTCCGGGGATACTCCTCCCAAATCACTATTTATTTTCCATTGGAACCATTTTTCACCATAAGAGGAGAAGTTGAACTCTACTGAAATCTCCCTGCTAGAGCCTGGACTAATAGAAACGGGCTCTCCCGAAAATAATATCATTGAGTTTTCATCATAGAGCGTGAGCATTACTGATCCTTCCGAATTCCCTCCATTTTCAACTAGTATTGAGGCTGTTAAAATATCGCCGATATACGCCGGTTCACCGGTTATTGCGATGATTGCCTCTCCTGCAGAACTAAATAATATTGGATTTGGAGAAACAGTAATTTCAATGGTTTCTGAAATATTAGAGGTCGAATTAAATATTGAAATTTCGTATTTTAACGTCAATTTCCCCTCAATTAGCGGGCCTAGAGTCATCTCAGAAAGTTGATTGTTGTTGGCACGCCACGTTTCGTTCTGACCGACTGATGGGTTCCAAACTCCCTCGGAAAGTAATTTTAATTTCCAACTACCATTTATGTTCTGATTTCCAGTATTACTTACTTGTACTGTGATCCTCACATAATCGCCATCGGACAATGTTTCGTTTCCATTCGGCAATAATGTAGATTGATCAATAACTATTATTTCCCAGTCAGAAGACTCTTGAATTTCTATTTCGGATAATTGTGAGTCATTAGCAGATGCAGAATTGGAAAAAATAAGTATGAAACAGAGTGATATGATGTATGATAAGGTATGCTTCACATTCTCCCCTCAAAACTTCCAAGATGTGAGGGCGTATGAAACAAACCCCTTCCAAGGTCTCATAGTGACCTTTAACCGACAGTCCCGGCTGGAGCCAAATACGATGGACGTCCAACAATTGATTGATGTAAAACCCAATGAGCTAGCAGAGGGATTGCTAGCACGATGGAGGGCGTTAGAAGAACAACTACCTAATGTAATCAGGAACCTAGAGGCAGAGGAAGAAGCTCTCTCTCCACGTGTTAAAAGAGCAATTGAATCCCATAGAAAGGCCAATGAAATTGTGGCTAAGAAGAAAGCTGAAAGGAATTCTTCACAGGCAGTTGCTAGAGCTAAATTATCCGAGGTGAAAGGATCAATAGAGACGCTCTCAAAGGAGGGAGGGATGGTAAGTCTTGATCCAGAATGGAGAAAAATGAAGCTTCTCGAAGAGCTTGAAAATATAGAGGATAAGATAGAAACCTCGGCCTTGGACCACAAAGAAGAAGGCAAGCTGATTGCCAAGCGTAGAAAACTCATTGAAAAGAATGAAAAATGGCTCAAGGATAGAAGAGAGTCAAATCCTGAGATGTCTAAGTATGTAGACTCACGGAAGACAATGATTTCAAACTTTAGGATTTCAGAAGCAGCACATTCAAGCATGTTGAAAGCCGTGGAAAAGGCTCAGCCTCTGTTTGAGAAAAAGGTTTCACTACAGTCTGAAATCAGGGACATAAGGAGACAGTTAGATCGAGCTAAAGAGCTACACGCCCAGTCATCAGATGCGATTTCATTATGGGAGGGGAAATTATCTACAGGTTTCGGGGATAGTGCAACAGGATTTGATGACCTCCTTACAGATATGAACAGGGTGTTAGGTGGCGGGGCTTCTTCGTTTGCAAGGAAGAAATCCAAGAAGGAGGAGGAAGAGTAATGGGTGAAGATAATACGGCCAATTCATTCAATGACTTAGAAGATCTTGATGGTCACGAAGTTCAAGAAAAGAGAAGCGGTCTTGAAAGAGAATTAGGCTCTATTGAGGGCGAAAAGAGTGACTTGCGATCTGAGAGGATGGACCTAGTTAACAGAGTTAGGATCCTTCGTGGTATCGTGGGTAAGATGGAGGGGGCCAATTCAGAAAGAAGGGAGCTGTTAAGGAAGTTTCACGAAATAAAAAAAGAAGCTGATTATTCAAGAAAGAGGAGGGACGACGTGAATAGACTCATACCCCCTCCAATGGATGTACTGAAGGAGTGGCTATCTGAAACACACAGGAGATTGACTACCATTGACAATGACCTGACTGCCGTCCCTACACTCTCAAGAGAGTTGGAGGCATTCAGGAGATTTTTTGAAATTCAAGCGTCTATCATAAAAAAGGCCGAGTCGGAAATAGCTCATTCAACATACGTAGAGAAAGCTAAGGAAATGAGAGATGTGACCGTAAAACTTGATGCTGGACGCAAGGAAAAAGAGGTATTGGAGAATGAGGCGACATCGGAGTCTGGAAATGAGAATAAGGCCAGTAGAGCCGAAGTAAGAAAAATTAGTAAGAGAATTTCAAAAATCGATAAGCGGATTGATTCGATCGAGTCCAAAAGGAAGTCTTTGAGGAAAGGGCTTTCTAGAGTAAAAACGTATCAGAGGATAACTGGTGGGAGAAACAGGAAAGTAAGATTTTCTGAAATTAAAGCCAAAGCCAAAACAGGTGGCTCTCTGAGTACTGTAGAACTAGATGCTCTTCTTGGAACGGGAAGTCTATCGGACCTGACTGGTGGAGCTGGGGTTGCTGGGTCCGAAATCAGCTCTAAGAATACGCCTGCAAAGAAGAAGAGAAGGATTGGGGTATCCCGAAGGGGTCCTAGAAAAGGTAATCTCGCTACCAAAAGGGAAGATTGACTAAATTTGTAGCTTTACTATGTGCTTAAATGTCAGTACAAATTCGGTACCAGTGGGGTCGGATATTGGAGCTCAATGAGATAAAAGAAGTTTTCGCGCCCGCGAAGCAATCTCTTGAGTCGGGATTGGATGAAAAGCGTGAATTGCGCGACGAGTTAAATGCCAAGGTTAGAGCTTACCTAGACACAAGGAATGAAGTAAATAGACAGGTCAAAGAATTGATTTCCGAAGTTAGATCGCAAAAGGAGATTCGCGATGAAGCCAATACCATAGTAAAGGACCTAAAGCTAGAAAGGGCGATCAAATCTGATGAATTAAAATCAATAAGGACCGAGTTAAGAGAAATACTGTCTAGACTAGAGGACAGCGGGGAGAAGTCCAACAGAAATTCGGGTCCTTCTCCCGCTAAAATTCGGGCAAAGATGGATGCCCTTGAGAGAAAATATGAGAGGGGGGGCTTCACTGGTGCTAGTGAGAAGGGTTTCTTCAGGGAAATGAAGAAGCTCAGTCAAGATCTGAAAGAAGCGAAAAAGTCGAATAAAGATGGAGGTAGATTGAGTGATCTGAAGTCCAGTGTTCGCAGTGCTGAAAGGGCTCAAGAAGAAGCCCATAACAGAGTAGAGAAGGCGGTACTTTCAGCACAGGAAGCTCATGACTTAATGGTGGAATTATCAGAAGAAGTTGACAGGTTACGTGATCAGGCTAATTCTGCTCATTCAGGATTAACTAAATCCAAGAAGGAGGCTGACTCAATACACGGCCTATATATCGTCTCGTTGAGGTGCATTCACTCCATACAAGACATGATTAAAGCAATTGAGATGAGAACAGATGAAAATGTATCTGATGAAAAGACTGAGGTATCTGATCTAATGTCCAAGTTGATGTCAGGAGATACTCTCTCTACTGAAGAACTAATGGCCCTTCAACGTAATTAGGGCAATGGGTATGTCCTGCCATTGACGGCATGCAACAGGACATCCTCTCTACCCTCAACATTCAGAATCCATCCGGGAAATACTGCATCGACAGATTGGATTATTATTGATTCCAAATCTACTCTCCACCATTCCAACATGATACTCCTCACTGAATTTTCCCTCTGTTCCGATTCTCCTTGCCTTCTTGCGTCCAAGAGCGAGGGTAGCTTTGGCATCAGTTGCTCTTGTTTTATCCATCTTTCTTCCGGAGGCAGTATAACCCTAATGCTCGGGGTAGCTAAATTATCACCTTTATCTTTGAATAAGGATAAGTTGGAGGACCATGGATCTTCTAAAATCATCCAATTATTTCTTTCTGAGTCTCCTTCTGGTGAAACTATTTTCCCTTTAATTTCCCATATTTTACCTTTCAGAAATACCGGAGATGTAAGGGCGTTTTCAAGATTTTTTTGATGGAGCCACGAATCTAAATTTATCACTGGTTCTACTAGTCTTTTTTCGCTCCTTTCATTTTCTAGTGACAAGGTATCTGAATTGGTTTTTACACCATGTTCATGAGGATGAGATACCTCTAAGTCACCGGAAAGTATGGCTTCTCCGAACCAAACTGACATTTTACTTGGACCCCATGCAACAACCTGTGAATCGTCAGGAAATATCGACGAGAGGTCATCTGGAAGCTCCCTCTGACTGAGAAGCCAATGTCTACCGGGCGTCACGTCTACGCACCATCTCTCAAGCTCAGCCCTACTAATGGGAAGTATATCGGAAGGGATATGCCAAACAGTAACAGACGCGCCTTTCATTTCACCAAATTCTGGTACTCTCTCTGCTACTCCCAAAAGTATGAATCCCGGAGTTATTATGCCTTGTGAAGACTCCCGTAGGCGTACCCCTTTGACATCCAGAAGTAGTCTGACTGCATCTTCCACAGTATTCTGAAGGAGTTTACAGACTTGAAGCGTCCTATTATACGGGTCAGATTAGTGTTCTTTTCAGACCTATCATACGTTATTTTGAAGGGTGAGGAGGTCACTTTGTCCCGGGTCCACTATACACAGTGAGCTAACAGCAAAAGGCTTGGCACATGCCGAGCCCAATTGCCTATTCACCATCATGACTCTGTGGACTGGTATTCCAGGGTGAGTAGTAGATAAATCGGATATAAAACTCTCAGGGCAGTTCGCTGCGACTAACACTAGCCTAGCCTCTCCCTTGGAACAGGCACCCATAGTTTCTCTCTGACCGAAAATGATTTTTCCGGTACTCAAAGCCTGTTTTAGGTTTCTTGTTAAGTCCATTTTTTCACCTCTATGCCTCATCTGGGATGTAGAACAGATCAACACTTCCTGTTCCTAGTGCTATTGGCTGTCCTACGACAATATTCTCAGTAACACCTCTCAACTCGTCTCTTTCTCCGATGATTCCAGCCCTCAGTAAGTGAGAAACTGTAACCTCGAAGGCGGACCTAGCAAGAATACTATGCTTCGTACCACTGACGCCATGCCTTCCGATAGCCCTTACTTCACCACTGCTGGTCATAACATCTGATACCGTGATTAGATGTCTAACATCGACATCTAGTCCTGCCCCTTCCATGGTGTCTAGCATCTCATTAATTATCGCCTGTCTTGCAGCCTCGATTCCGAGGTAAGACTGTATCTCATTGATGTTGTTGGTGTATGTTCTGGCTCTATCAACACCTGCAAACTCACTGACTTTCGCAAGGTTTGACCCGATTGTTGAGATGTAGTATTCATCATTCTCTCCGGCTTGTACGTTTGCTCTTACTACTCCCCTGATGCCTTTCAATTGGAGTTTCTTTATTTTATCCTCCAGCTGGAGGAGATCTGTGTATGTTGGCGGATCTGTGGCAAGTGTTTCCAAATCGTCTTTCTTGGCAACGCCTGGAATGATCTTCAGCTCTGATGGTTTGTCGTCGTTGTCCGATTGAATGTAGAGTCTAAGTGCCCTGCTGAGCTTATCTTTGACCTCTGCGCCGTTCATGTTCTTAAGTCTCATATTGGACTTGTTAAGCTTCAGGCTCAGGTATCTCTGAGCTACTTCAACATCAATGTTAGCTATGTCGCTGGTAGTGGTGGCCTCTAGTCCAGCTGCAATCTCTCTGACAAGCTTTTCATTGGTCCTCAGTGGCTTTCCTTTGGAATTCTTCTCATTAAGGTAGATCCTCATAGTAGGGGTATTAGGTGTTTTCCTCGCGTCCACAATCTCAATAATTCTAGGAAGCCCCTGTGTTACGTTGACTGTAGCTACTCCAGCGTAGTGGAAAGTCCTCATTGTCATCTGAGTGCCGGGTTCTCCGATTGACTGAGCAGTGGTTATTCCGACGGCTTCGTGTGGATCAGCCCTTGAAGCGACTAATGAATCACTGGCAGAATTAATCACTTTCCTCGCCTTTGCTGGTGTTATTTTCTTCAATCCTCTGGCCCGGATTCCCTCTGTCAAATCCATAATCATTCTAGGAGTTAGGCTGACATTTGCATCCACAGATGCAGATAATAGATGCTGGTATATCTCATCTTGATGATCAACGTCTCTCAGAATCTGGGATAGTTTATGTTCATCGTCAAAAACTTCCAAAGGAAGCATAGACTTCCTTCTCCTTCTAGATGCCGCTGACTTTCTCCTGACAACGGTTTTCTCTGTGGAAGCAGCGGCGTTTCTAGCGGATTTAGAGGACGCTGCCATTAGGTCACTAATTCTCTGAGCAGTACCTGAATCGATGCCACAAATTTGGGCTATTTGGCCCGGTGTTAGGACTTTGACGTCATCCCACTTCCTGTCATCGGCAAGCTTGTGAGCATACTCCTCATCAATCTGTAGATCCATTAATTTCTTCTTTGTTGCACTCTTTACGACCATCAGTTCTCACCTCCCAATGCGTCGTCTAGTACCATAGCCACATCAAATGGCTTCCCTCCACGACTTCTGGCTGGATCAACCCCATCCTCTCCGTATTCGAACTGAATAATTCTATTTGCAGTATTCCTGACGGAACCCATCCCATCGTTTACGACTTTCAAATCATCCATTGCGTTGATGAGCCTCCTCTGCATATAACCAGACTTAGCTGTCCTAACAGCTGTATCGACCAGTGACTCACGACCAGATACAGAAAGCATGAAGAATTCTGTTGGTTCAAGCCCACGCTTGAATGAGGACCCAACGAACCCCTTTTCCTGGGCTCCCTTGGAATTACGTGGGAAGTGTGCCAATACCCTGTCCTGGTATCCTCTTTCAAGACGCTTGCCACGAACCTTTGGTTGTCCTATGGAACCTGCCATCATAGCGAGGTTGTCCATCGAGCCCCTAGCACCAGATGTAGCCATCATCACAGCGGCGTTATCAGCGCCGAGGAATGATTTAGCCACATTTCCTGATTCGGTCTTTGCTTCATCCAGAATCATCAGGATATTTTCTTCCAGAGTTTCTATTGGCGTTCGACCTGGGCGGGTCTCATATCGTCTTCCATCTTTTCCGAATTTCTCAAGCTCGACATCAACAGCATCGCTTCCTCGTTGATTGATCTGGGATATTTCTTCCTTAGCTTCTGGAGGAAGGTCCTCATCATCTATCCCAGTAGTAAATCCTAATGAGGTGCATATTGAGATAGTCATTCTTGTCATTCTGTCCAGGAACTCAGCACCGGCCTCTGGACCGTGTGTGTGAACAACAGCATCTAGAAGTCTGCCATCCTCAGCCCCTATCCCCCTCTTGTCTATCGTCCCTGAAACATTACCTTTGGTGACATTGACCTGGTCTCCAATTCTGCTAATATAATCAAGATTGAATCCCTCTGGAACAATTAGACTTAGAACATCGCTACCTCTGTACCCTATTACTCCGTCTTCCTCTATCTCTGGAGGAAGTTCTCCATCCCAATTTGTGTCTCCCAAGACTTGCATTATAAGATTCTTAGGCAATATTCTTTCACCATGCGTAAGGAGATATGCTCCTGATATGTGATCGTGAATCCCACCAATAACAGCCCCACCGTATCTGGGTGTTATTATGTGCTCCTGCACTCTCATCAGAATCTTAGCTTCAGCTCTCGCTTCTTCACTCTGTATGACATGCAGATTCATCTCGTCGCCGTCGAAATCTGCGTTGTAAGGAGTACAGTCTGCTAGGTTAAATCTGAATGTTTTTCCAGGCATTACTCTAACTTCATGTACCATCATGGACATCCTGTGAAGGGAGGGTTGTCTGTTGAACAATGCTACGTCGCCGTCTATAAGATGTCTCTCCACCACCACTCCAGGACGGGGGTTTCCATCTAGATCATGTGTGCTGAGTCTGTCTTCAATATCAGTTCCAATTGCGTTTCCATACTCGTCCTCAATTTCTGGGCTACCACAATGTGGGCAAGTAACTTCTAAGTGTTCTGGCAGGTATTCGGTGGGATTTTCCATCTCCCACTTCCACCTATAATGAACTGCCGCTCTTGGGTCGTTTTCGGGAAGAGGCAGCCCTCTCTCATCTTCTCCCTTAAGATTGGAGAGAGTAGAGTCCAAATCTACTCCCCATTCCTCTTCTAGTTCTCCGAAAGAGTTTCTCCTCTTTTGTTGCTTGAGAACAAGCCCGGGGAGGAAATTTGGAGCTGGAAGTACATCGTTTAGATCTGGCCTGTAACCATTGTAAGGTTCATCCTCGCTGCCAGAGTGACATTGGGGATTAAGGCATCTAAATCCAGCCCAAATATACTTTGTTCGATCTGTGATCCTTACTCTAAACCTGTCTCCCCTTATGATGTAATTAACGCCAGGGTGAACATCGGGCCCTCTGAGAATCATCTGCCTTAGCTGTTCCCTGTTTCTACTAGTTACCCTGATAGGCACAGTTAATTCCTTGGCTGTTTGAACTGGTATTCCAACTTCGTTAATTCCGAGGTTGGGGTCTGGGCTGATTACAGTTCTAGCACAGAAGTTCACTCTCTTTCCAGAGAGATTGCTTCTGAAACGTCCTTCCTTTCCTTTGAGTCTTTGGGCCAGAGTTTTCAGAGGCCTTCCTGAACGGTGTCTTGCAGGAGGAATTCCGCTAGTCTGATTATCGAAGTAGGTCGTGCAGTGATACTGGAGGAGTTCCCAAAGATCCTCTACGATTAGCTGGGGTGCGCCTGCGTCCCTATTCTCCCTAAGTCTCTGATTTATTCTCAGGACATCCACCAGTTTGTGTGTTAAGTCATCCTCTGATCTGTCTCCGCTGTCGAGCGTGATAGATGGCCTGACCGTAATCGGAGGCACGGGCAGTACCTTCATTATGGTCCATTCTGGCCTTGCAGCATCCTTGTCCATTCCGAGGAATATAAGATGCTCATCAGGGATTCTCTCTAGCCATTCCCGGATATCACGTGCGTTTAATTTGTGTTCGCCCTTGTTGTCCTTCTTTTCTTTGAAAGTTGAGGGCTTGTCTAACATAATCTTACCTTGTTCTGCACCGCAGTGCATGCAAATGGTCCTCTTTTTGCTGGAACATTCCTTCTCAATGTCCTTGATAGTATTCTTGAACTCTGTGGACCCGACACCGTGCTTGATGATGACATCCTTCACTTTGTCTCTGTAGTAGTCTTGTTCTGACTTTTCTGGATCGACTGGATGAGTGTCCGGCTTGTCGTGGAGAAGTATCTTACTGCAAGTATTACATGTGCATTTTAGAGCAGTCTTGATCAGATTGGTGAATCCTATGTGCATTACTGGCAATTCGAGAGCTATATGTCCGAAGTGACTCGGGCACTCGTCGTGCTTGTTACCACATGTCTCGCACCTAACTCCTGGATCTATTACACCCATTTTTGGGTCCATTAGGCCTTGCTTGAATGGATGTCCATCATCCTTGTAGGTATCCGCAGTCTTCACCTCAACAGAGGACATCTTTCGAATTTCGTTGGGGTCCATCAAGGTGAACTTGATAGCCTCTATTCTCTTAGGTATCTTAGCTGCATCTTTGGCACTCATCTTCTGTCCTCCAGTTCAAGTCTCATAGCTACTCCGAGACTCTTCATCTCGTCAAGAAGTAGCTTGAATGCATAGGATGTCTGGACTGAGTGTACGTCCGCTCTGTCCCCACAAGAAGGGCAGACAGTAGTCCTCCTCTTCCAGTCATAATATGCCACATGTCCACATCTAGGTGTATTACACACCATTAATGGCCATCCATCTGATTCGTCTAGAAGACGGTCTTTGATTACCATCGATGCTCCATGTGAGATTAGGCAGTCTCTTTCCATTTCTCCGAATCTCAGGCCACCTTGTCTGGCTCTTCCCTCGGTTGGTTGCCTGGTTAAAATCTGTACCCTTCCCCTGCTCCTTGCGTGCAATTTGCTGCTTACCAAATGATGAAGCCTTTGGTAATATATGACCCCGACGAATACCTCTGCCGGGTATTGCTCGCCAGTTTCGCCACTAATCATGTTCTCTCTACCTGTGTGGTTGAAACCGTTTCTGAGAAGACCTGCCCTCAGAGAGTCTTCCTTCTCCCCGGTGAATGCTGTTCCGTCTATTCTTCTAGCCTCAAGAGATCCTACCTTTCCTCCTATCATCTCCAGAACGTGTGCGACTGTCATCCTTGAGGGAATGGCATGTGGATTGATGATCAAATCAGGGATAGTCCCATCTGCGGTGAAAGGCATATCCCTCTCTTCGACGATCCTCCCGATAATTCCCTTCTGGCCGTGGCGACTGGCGAACTTATCCCCAAGCTCTGGTATCTTATTGGTCCTTACAGTAATTCTAACGAGTCTGCCTGAATCTAGTGATTCAGTAACGAATACATTGTCTACCCACCCATACTCTCCGTGTCTAACCATCATTGATGACTCTCTTCTCTCTTGGGCTTGCAGGAAGGCTCCATGAGCCTCCTCGAGGAATCTCGGGGGGCTGGTTTTTCCAACGAGAACGGCAGAATCTGGCCCACCTCCGCTTGATAAGAACTCCTCGGGGACTGGAAGGCCGTCTCTTTCAAGATGCGCATAGCTATCGAATGACTTCATGCCTTTGATCTCATCAAGTCCAGTTCCGGGAACCTCTATTCTCTCTTCCTGACCACCAGGGAACCTCCTATTTTCTGCATTGTAGGTTCTGATAAACGTTGATCTCCCTAGGCCGCGTTCTACAGAGGCCTTGTTCATGATAACAGCATCCTGCATGTTGTAGCCATGATGGCTCATTATGGCCACTACAAAGTTCTGACCTCCCGGTCTGCTGTTGAAATTAGTGGTGTCCATTGCCCTAGTTCCCACCACAGAGACCTGAGGATAGTGCATCACGTGTGCCCTAGTATCTGGTCTGAGGCGATAGTTGGCACTTGGCAAACCAAGACTCTGCTTTACCATTGCAGTTCCTCCGGTAACACGAGGTGTGGAATTGTGCTCAGGGTACGGCACCAATGCGGCACATACCCCTAGAATTAGCTGAGGGTCAATTTCAACATGTGTGTAAACCATAACGGTGTTGTCTTTCTTTTCTTTCTTACGAAGAGTTTCTATGTCATTCTGATGATAGTTGAGTGGTACTGAGAACTTTTCGGAAATTGTACTACCGTCTGGCATCTGAATTTCGACCTTTAGTTTAGCCTTGGAAATCTCTTCTTCTCCAAGGTTTGTCCACTCGACCTTAGCTGGGTCCATAGGCCTCTTGTTCTTTGGAGAAACCTCCGGTAAATCAAATGGCCTGGGGGCAATGAGAAGATCTTCCTCTTCCTCTGCATCTACCCATTCTATAACCCCTGAGGATACCAAATCAGAGAATGTAATTTCTCCAGTTCTCAAGCCCTCTAGGTGGAATTTGGCTAAGTTTAGAGTACCGTCTTCTAGAACAAGTAGAGGCCTCATTATTCTTCCTCTGTCAGTATTGATGTAGACGTCCCTATTTTCGGTGTCATGACGTATACTTACCTCGGGCCTTATTCTTCCAGATCTCCTTCTTCTCTTGAACTGAGAAACAAGTTTGTTGGGTCTCTTGTGGAGGCCGAAAATATCTCCGTTCACGTGAATCCTAGATCCATCAGCCCATCCTTCTGGATTGGGGTTTACCCCTGCTTCAACCAAGAGCTCCTTTACGTCGTCTTCTGGAACCTCTTCTGACACGTCTATCATTTGTGCAGCATTCTTGACAAGACCGCAGTTCTGACCCTCTGGGGTCTCGTTGGGACATAGTCTGCCCCAGTGGGTGGGGTGAAGGTCCCTAGCCTCGAAATGGGGCTGGCTTCTCACAAGAGGACTGGTAACTCTTCTCATGTGAGATAGAGAAGCTAGGTAGGTAGTCCTGTCCAGTAGTTGGCTGACTCCAGATCTGCCTCCGACCCAGTTTCCTGTTGCTAGTGCATGCATTATTTTGGAGGTGAGTACGTCCGGCCTAAGGCATGAGTTGATTTTCAATTCTCTCTTCCTGTTGTGGTGCCTCTCAAGCTGGTATTTCAAATCCCTAGCCAGTCCCTGAACACCGACTCTGAAAAGATCCTCCATCAAATCTCCAGCGAGTCTGACCCTCTTGTTAGCGTAGTGATCCTTGTCGTTGGGGTCCCTGTTGGTTATCGCCATCTCTAAGACTTGTCTAACGATCCTACCAAGGAATATTGCCTTCTTTGTCCTAACGTCATCTTCAGAACCAAGATGAGGGAGAAGTTCCTTATCAAGTAAGTTCTGGATCCTAGATTCCCTGTACTCTTTTTGTTGCCCTGCCGCGAATTTCTTCTCAAGCCATGCCATTGCCTCCTCAGTATTATCGACACCATACTCTGGATTATCTTTGACATCGTTAAGATTTGCAACTGTATATTTCATTGCTTCAACAGGTCCTGCGATTGCAGAAAAGATATCCCTGTCATTCTCCATTCCTAGAGCCCTCATCAGTAGCACCACTGGAATAGCAGTAGTTCCGGCACTAGGTATTTTGACCATAAGCATTCCATCACGTCTCTTCTCGACATTGATTGGCTTCCTTACTCCATCCTTCTGGGAGAAAATCTTTGCTACTTCTGTCTCGTGAGCATATTTCTTGTTCTTTTCAACTGTGACTCTATTTGGGGCTAGATCTTCCATTGAAATCAGAACCCTCTCAGTACCGTTAATGATGAAGTAGCCCCCGGGGTCAAGGGGATCTTCTCCAGCTTTTCTGAGGAGTTCTTTGTGCCTAAGAGCGTCTTCGGGTGAAGTTGTAGGAGAAAGTTTCAGAGACTTTTCGTGTGTTCCTGCTACGTGATCCGGATGTAGATTACACCTTCCAGACCTGACCATTATGGGGAGGTTTCCAATGTGTACTCCCTCTTCTTCAATGAATCCAATATCAGATTCAGAAGTAGAGGGTGGAAGGTCATCCCTGTATATCTTGAAGTCCAGGTATATGGGAGAGAAGTAGGTCAGCTTTCTTAGTCTGCATTCAAGAGGTGTGGCTGGATGTTCTGCACCATTTGCTTCTCTGACAGTGGGGGCGCCTAAACGAATACCCTTCATCCTGATGTAAATCTCCTTGTCCAGGACGTCGAGCTTGATCATTCCGCCTGCATCCGGTCCGCCTGGAACGTCTTCCAGAGGATCGTCGCTACCTATTCTGATCCCTCTGACTATCTTTTCCATGCGACTTCCCTTACCATCTCCACTAGGAATGCAATCATTGTATGATGCCAACTGGTGATTCACCATACTTCTGTGCGCGAAATAACTCTCAACTATCTCCTTCATTTTATCATCTCCTTAGTTGCTCTCCACGATTAATCTGTATGCAGTGCTGGCGCCTGCTGACCTACTGTATCTGAAAATTTTGACGACCCTGTTCCTAAGCCAACCGGCTGGAAGATCCGTTCTCTCTGACTCCTCCATTTCCTTCAGTGCTTGTACGGATGGGTCTGTGATCAGAATTTTTGGAAGAAGCTCCTTGGCTAACCTCTTGCTTCCATCGGATTCTGTTTCCATCAGGCCCCACGGGGAAAGTTCCGAAGCCTCCTCCTCTTCTGCCACAAGGGCGTGGTGAGGGACAAGCTGATGGTTTAGGACGTTGAATCTGTCTTCTCCAAGCGGAATGTCTTCGTCTAGGAGGGCGGTTCTAGAAATCGTAACCCTTCCGGACCTGCTTCTTCTTCTGGAAGCAGCCTGCTCCCGTATTATTCCCATAATATTTTCCAGCTCTGAGGCGCCAGATTCTAAGCCTACCTTTTTGGCGACTTCTTCGACGGTCATTCTCTTAATGGCGTCCATGTTTGCATCATCAGCGAGTTTGTGTGCATGCTCCTCGGAAACTCCGAGTTCGATAAGCCTCTTTTTGGTTGAGCTTTTTACTGCCATTTTTCTTTCCGCCTCAGTGTCCAAAATCGGCTACGGCCCTGTAGCTAGCAGGCGGGCCCGGGGGGATTCGAACCCCCGGCCACCGGGTTAAAAGCCCGGTGCTCTACCTGACTAAGCTACAGGCCCATGGCTGATGCTGGGCTATC